>Ga0078972_1002930_pt1 | contig 53627 bp, 57 predicted proteins | sample YelNatPaOPGAMG01_FD_67568 | JGI IMG/M metagenome (GOLD analysis project Ga0078972, IMG submission 67568) | Hot spring thermophilic microbial communities from Obsidian Pool, Yellowstone National Park, USA - OP-RAMG-01 (SPADES assembly) (version 2) | ecosystem: Environmental > Aquatic > Thermal... | reverse complement strand
GTTTTCCTCCGCGGCGCCGGACGCCTCATAGCCTTTTTTGCGCACGCCGGTTTCTTGGTTGCCTGAAACCCGTCCGCCGGCGCCGCTCAAGGCAGGCTACGCTGCACGCAGCAGCCGGCCACGTGCAGGTTCAACCCCAAGCCATAGTACGCCGTTTTACGGTTTCCCACGTACTTGGGTCTCCACGGGACGAGGGTCGACACCCGCATGCCGTTGCGGGCCGCCCCCATCCCTTAACTCCCAGTACCAGCCCCTGATTGGGCATCGGAAGCCAGCACCAGGAACTTCATCGGTGTGCCCTTGACGGATTTTTAGGCCCGTCCTCGAAAGGGAATTTCCGACTAGGATACTACGTCACCTATCGCCAGCAAAGCTGACAAAAAGTTTGCAAATAGAATTATAGCAGCTCCGCGCGCCGCACGCAAATCCTTTACCGGAGCCGCCAGGCCTCTCTACGGGCCAAATCGGTCAAAGCCCCTGCCCTATGGCGCGGGCCCGTCGTCGCAATCACCCTTGCTTCACCGGTCCCGCTCGCCCACGAAAACGGCCAGGCCGTCCAGAAAGGCGGCCCGCTCCCCGAAGGGGGCCAGGGCCGCCCTGGCCGCCGTCAGAAGGCGCGACGCCTCCTCCCGCGAGGCATCGAGACCGAAGACGGCCGGGTAGGTGACCTTGGCCAGGTCCCGGTCCCTTCCCGCCGGTTTGCCCGTTTTGGCCGGGTCCCCGACCTCGCCCAGAATGTCGTCGACGATCTGAAAAGCCAGTCCCAGGTTTTCCCCGTAACCTGTAAGCGCCGCCAGGTCCCCGGGCGAACCGCCGCCCGCCATGGCTCCCAGGCGCACGGCGCACGTGATCAAAGCCCCGGTCTTGCGGGTATGGATGTAATGCACGGTGTCCGCGTCCGGCGGCGGGGCCGCCGTGTCCACCACCTGTCCGCCGATCATGCCGGGCGTCCCGGCGGCCCGCGCCAACTCGCTCACCATGCGGAGGGCCACTTCCGCCGGCACCGCACCGGCGGCCAGATGCCCGAAGGCGTGGGTCAGAAGCGCGTCCCCCGCCAGAACGGCCACCGCCTCCCCGAAGACGCGGTGACTGGTAGGACGGCCGCGGCGCAGGTCGTCGTTGTCCATGGCCGGCAGGTCGTCGTGAATCAGGGAATAGGTGTGCACCATTTCCAGGGCCGCCGCCGCCGCCAGGGCGTCCTCCGGCCGCCCGCCCACGGCGCGGGCCGCCCCCAGGGCCAACAGAGGCCGCAGCCTTTTGCCGCCGGCGAACAGGCTGTAACGCATGGCCCGGTGAATGACCGGGGGATAAGCATCCTCCCCCGGCAGGGCCGCGTCCAGGGCCTGATCCACCATGCGGACCCACTCGGCCATCCGGGTCTCGAAATTCAACTGTCCGTCCCTTCCCGACCCGCCTGGGCGGGTGCCCCGAGCGCGGGAGCCGGGACCAGGCGGGGCGTCCCGCCCTGGTCGGCCGTCACCGCCACGATCTTCTGCTCCGCTTCCTTCAGCCGGTCCGCCAGGCGCGTGGCCAGGGCCATGCCCTCGTCGAAGGCGGCCAGGGATTCTTCCAGGGTCAGCCGCCCCTCCTCCAGGCACCGGACCAGTTCCTCCAGGCGGGCCAGATCCTCTTCAAAGGCCATTTGAGCGCCCCCTGTTTCAGCCCATCCGCTCCCGGACCACCCGCAGGGTCTCGTCCCGGATCTCCCGCGCCTTGGCCTTCAGTTCCTCCTTCTCGGCCGTCACCGCGGCCACATAGGCCTGGTCCTTGATGCCGGGAAGGTTGATCTCCGCCGAAAGAAGCACGGCGCCCACACAGGCCTCCAGAACGTAGGCCGCCACGCCGTCGTCGCTGATGGCCGTCGGATTGCCCAGCGGCGCCAGCCGGCGGGCCAGTTCCAGGCCCTCCAGGCACTTCCGCGCGATGGCCAGGGGGGTGTCCGTGGCCGCCTTGGCCGCGGCCTGCATGGCTTCCTGCCGCGCCGCCTTTTCCTCCCCGGTGCCCTTGGGCAGCCGCAAAGCCTGCATGAAGCGGTCGAAACCGGCCATATCCTCGTCCACCAGGGTTTTCAAGTCGGCCATGACCTTTTCCGTCCCGGCCAGGATCGCCCTGGCTTCGGGCTCCACGTCCTTGAATTTTTCCTTCCCCACCGTCAGGTTGGCCACCATGGCCGCCATGGCCGCCCCGAAACAGGCCACCATCGCCGAGACGCTGCCCCCGCCCGGCGTGGGGGAAGAGGAAGCGCTGACCTGCAAGACATCGTCAAAAGACCGCGCAAAAAAATCAGACACGTGCGGCTCTCCTTTCCCCTCGTCCTTCCTACTTTCCGGTCTGCATCCTTACCGCCTTGAGCAGGTTCTTCTGGATCAGCACGGTGGTAAGGCTGCCGACCCCGCCCGGCACCGGGGAAATCGCTCCGGCCACCTCCCGGACGGCATCGAAGTCCACGTCGCCGCAAATGCCGCCGCCGGGCACCTCGTTGATGCCGGCGTCCACCACCACCGCCCCCGGCCTGACCATGTCCGCGGTGATCATCTTGGCCCGGCCCACGGCCGCCACCAGGATGTCGGCCTGACGGGTATGATACCCCAGATCCCGGGTCTTGGTGTGGCAGATGGTCACGGTGGCGTTTTTGTTCAGCATCATGAAGACGAGCGGCTTGCCCACGGTTTCCCCACGGCCCACCAGCACGGCGTGCCTGCCCTGGAGTTCGATTCCCGAGCGCAGCATGATCTCGATGACGCTCTGGGGCGTGGCCGGAAAGAGGCCGTCCGTGCCGCTCAGAATATAACCGCGGTTGACCGGGTGCACTCCGTCCACGTCCTTGTCCGGACGCACCGCTTCCAGGACGTTCTGTTTCTTGATGTGCTTGGGCAGAGGCAGTTCGATCATGACGCCGTGCACCTTGGGATCGTCGTTGAGCCGGCGGACCAGGGCCAGAACCTCTTCCTCGCCGCTCGTCCCGGGCATGGTGAACAACTCGAAGTCGATACCCACGTTGTTGCAGGCCTTTTCCTTGGACCGGGCATAGACCACCGAAGCCGGATCGTCGCCCACCAGGAGCACGGCCAGCCGGGGGGCGATGCCCGCCTCCCGCAAGAAGGCCACCTCTTTCTTGACCTCCTCCCGGATCTCGGCCGCTACTTTCTTGCCGTCGATCAAATCAGCCGCCATTTCCTCCCCACTCCTCCTAATAAATAGTTTCCCGCTACGCAACTATCGAAAACTAGAAACCTTCGGGCTCCCCAACCTCGTCCACCGTGCAGCTGGCCCGGCCTTGGCGGAAGGTTACCGCCACCCGCTCTCCCGCGGCCAGGGTCCGGGCCGCGGTAACGATCTCGCCCGTATCCTCACGCGTGCAGATGCTGTAACCGCGCGCCAGCACGGCCCGCGGGTCCAGCCCGGCCAGACGGCCGGTCAGGGCGCCGTGGCGCGCCGAAACCCGGCGCAGGGTCAGTTGGGCCGCCAGCACCAGACGGGTCGCCAGGTGATCCAGGATTTCGCTCCGCCGGCCGCACACGGCGCCGGCCGGATCCTGAAAGATGCGGCGCCCGGTCAGTTCCGAAAGGCGCCGCCGCCGCTGGTCGAGACCGCGCCGCACGGCCTCGCGCAGGCGCCGCTCCAGTCGGGTCAAAGATACGGCCAGTTCGGCCCGGTCCGGCGTGACCAGTTCGGCCGCCGCCGACGGGGTGGAGGCGCGCATGTCGGCCACGTAATCGGTCAGGGTCCAGTCCGTCTCGTGCCCCACCGCGGCCACCACCGGCACCCGCGAGGCGTAAACGGCCCGCACCACCGTTTCGCTGTTGAAGGCCCACAACTCTTCCAGGCTGCCGCCGCCCCGGCCCACCACGATCACGTCCACGTCCGGCAGGCGGTTCAACAGGGCGATACCGCGGGCTATCTCCTCCGGGGCCGCCTCGCCCTGCACGGCGGCCGGGGCCACCACCACCCCGGCCAGGGGCCAGCGCCGCCCGGTGATCCGGATAATGTCCCGCACCGCCGCGCCGGAGGCCGAGGTGACCACGCCGATACGCGCCGGGAAAGCGGGCAGGGGACGCTTGCGCCCCGGGTCGAACAGGCCCTCGGCCTGAAGACGGCCCTTGAGTTGCTCCAGGGCCCGGGCCAGCGCCCCCTCGCCGTCGGGCGCCATTTCCTCGGCATATAACTGGTAGACGCCGTCTTTCTCAAAGACGGATACATAGCCGCGCACCCGCACCGCCATGCCGTTTTCGGGCGCGAACGAAAGAAAGCGGCCGCGGGAGCGGAACAGCACCGCCCGGATGGAACTGGTTTCATCCTTGAGGGTGAAATAACAGTGCCCGGAGGAGGCCCGCCGGAAATTGGAGACCTCCCCCCGCACCACCACCGCCGCCAAAAAGGGATCGCCTTCGATCAAGGCCCGGATATGGGCGGTAAGTTCGCTGACGGTTACCGGGACCGGCGTCATTTGCCTAGCCCGCGTCCCGGCCGGTCAGATACTTGTGAATACTGCGCGCCGCCGTCTTGCCGGCGCCCATGGCCAGAATGACCGTCGCCGCGCCGGTTACCACGTCGCCGCCGGCGTAGACGCCCGGCTTGGAGGTGGCCCCGGTCTCGTCGGCCACGATGTTGCCCCGCTTGGTGAGGGCCAGGCCCTTGGTCGTACGCGGCACCAGCGGGTTGGGACCCTGGCCGATGGCCACCACCACCACGTCCACCGGCAGGACGTACTCGGAACCGCAGACCGGTACCGGCGAGCGACGCCCCGAAGCGTCCGGCTCGCCCAGTTCGCACCGCTGGCACTCCATGCCGGTCACCCAGCCCTGGTCGTCCTGCAGGATGCGGATGGGCACGGTGAGGAAGGAGAACCGCACGCCCTCCTCCCGGGCGTGCTCGTATTCCTCGTGACGGGCCGGCAGTTCCGCCTCCGAACGGCGGTAGACGATCCAGCTCTCCGCCGCCCCCAGGCGCAGGGCGGTGCGGGCCGCATCCATGGCCACGTTGCCGCCGCCCAACACGGCCACCTTGCTGCCCACCCGGATGGGCGTGTCGTATTCGGGGAACTGGTAGGCTTTCATCAGGTTGGTCCGGGTGAGGAACTCGTTGGCCGAATAGACGCCGCAGGCGTTCTCGCCGGGAATGTTCATGAAGTAGGGCAGTCCGGCGCCGGTGCCCAGGTAGACCGCGTCATACTTCTCCAGCAGTTCGTCCACGGTTTCGATGCGGCCGACGACCGAGTCGACCTGGATGTCCACGCCCAGCTGGCGAAGGTTGTCCACCTCGGCCTGCACCACCCGCTTGGGCAGCCGGAACTCGGGAATACCGTACATGAGCACGCCGCCCGCCACGTGCAGGGCCTCGAAGACGGTCACCTGGTGACCCAGCTTGGCCAGGTCGGCGGCGCAGGTCAGACCGGAAGGACCGGAACCCACCACGGCCACCTTCTTGCCGGTGGGAGCCGCCTTGTCCGGCAGCCGGACGCCCCGGGCCAGTTCCCGGTCGGCCACGAAGCGCTCGAGGCGGCCGATGCCCACCGGTTCGTTCTTGACGCCCATGGTGCAATATTTCTCGCACTGGTTCTCCTGGGGGCAGACCCGTCCGCACACCGCAGGCAGGGCGTTCTTTTCCTTGACCTTGGCGATGGCGCCGTCCAGGTCACCATCCTGGATGAGTTTGATAAAGGCGGGGATATCGACTTCCACCGGGCACCCCTGCCGGCAGGGCTCCTTCTTGCACTGCAGGCAGCGGCTGGCTTCCAGCCGGGCGTCTTCCTCGGTGTAGCCGGTGGCCACCTCCTGGAAGTTGTGGGCCCGGACCCCGGGATCCTGGGAAGGCATGGGCGTCTTCTTGGGAATGATGACTTTTTTCTTCTTCTCCTCGGCCATCAGTGCTCACCCCCGTGACATTGGCAGCGGTGCGTGTAACGGTCCAGGGACTCCTTCTCCTGCTGCCTGTAAATGGCCGACCGGCGGGCCAGTTCCGCGAAATCGACCTCGTGTCCGTCGAAATCGGGCCCGTCCACGCAGACGAACTTGGTCTTGCCGCCCACCGTGACGCGGCAGCAGCCGCACATGCCGGTGCCGTCCACCATGATGGAGTTGAGGCTGACGATGGTCTTGACCCCGTACTCCCTGGTCAGGTTGCAAACCGCCCGCATCATGGGCTGGGGTCCGATGGCCACCACCAGGTCGGGTTTCTTCTCGTCCATGACTTCCTTCAGCACGTCGGTGACGAAGCCCTTGCGTACGTAGGAACCGTCGTCCGTGGTGACCAGAAGCCGGGTGCAAACCTTGCGCATCTCGTCTTCCCAGAAGAGCAGTTCCTTGGTACGGGCGCCGATGATGCTGATGACCTCGTTGCCGGCCTCCTTCATGGCCCGGGCGATGGGATGGGTAGGGGCCACCCCGACGCCGCCTCCAACCGTTACCACCCGTCCGTATTTCTCGATGTGGGTGGGCTCGCCCAGCGGTCCGACGAAATCCGCCAGGTAATCCCCGGCCTTCAGGTGGCCCAGTTGGGTGGTGGTCTTACCCGCCCTCTGGGCCACCAGGGTGATCGTGCCCTTCTCCCGGTCGAAATCGGCGATGGTGAGCGGAATCCGCTCCCCCTGTTCGTCGATGCGCAGGATGATGAACTGTCCCGCCTTGGCCTTGGCGGCCACCCGCGGGGCCTCGATCACGTAAAGGTCGAGGATTGACGGTGCCAGTTCTTTCTTCTCCAGGATCTTGTACATAGATTCTCTTCCTCCCCTCCCCCGTAATTGTGAAACATAAAACTTTATGGATTATTCGCTGATGCTGGTATCATTTCCTTCCCCCTCGGGCAAAAAAACAGGTCTTCCCAAGGCCCCGGGTCCGGGTTATCCCCAGCCGCCGCGCACCGGCTCCTGGAAACAGCGTGACGCACCGGCGCCCAACCGTATGGGCGGCCACCACCGTCCTGCCTCCGTCCGGACAGGCCGGCCGGGGTATGGAGGGCAGAAAAGCCCGGCGGCACACCGTTCATGTGGACGCGGTGGTAGACGGCCGGGAAGACTACGGCTGGTCGTCCCAGGCTTCAGGACCCGGGTACCGCGATCTGCCGCAGGACGGCCGTTGTCCCCGACGGCTGGCGCACCCAGGTTTGTCCCCTGTCGGTGGCGGCGATGATCAACCCATCGGCGCCGGCAACCCAACCGTCATGGTCATTGGCCAAGGCCATAGCGGCCAAATGGGTGGCGATGCCCAGGTTCACATAATGCCAAGTACGGCCTCCGTCACTGGTGTGCCGCAACGAAGGCGAATAGCCTAAAACCATGTTGCCGGTTTAAAAACCATATATCGCTAATGTCAGGAACTTTCCGACGCTACAGCCAGGGGGTCATTATTCATCATGTCATTGCAGACCGCCCGGCGAACTGCGGTTGACATGGAAAACACCGGCGTAATCCACCGTTCCGTTAAGTGTAATCCTTACCTCGTAAGGACCAAAATCCGGCAAGGGGAGATTGTTCAGGGCCACTATGTTTACCACTTCACCCGCCGGTGTCAAATTAACGCCGTGGTTGGTGAAATTTATCAAAGGATCCTTTCCATCCGGCCTAATAATTTGGAATTGCATCGAAACTACTTCGTTTGGATGGCCGCTAAGTGAAAAGACAAAATCACATTTTGGGTGTTGTGTAGGAACCGTAGCTGTATGAATCATCTTAAAAAGACCTATCATGCACACCTTTTGAAACTGGTCGTAAAAAGCATAGTCACATAAGTGCGCCCACTCCACCTTCGCCATGCACATCACCCTTTTTCGATCAATTGGCTGGCTTGCGTTACTGTTCTTTCCCGGTGTTTCCCCGGGGACTGTGTCGATCCGTGGCAAAGCCCCCTATAACCCCAAAGGCCGCTGCCCGGACAGCGACCTGGTGGAAGAACGAGGAGCGCAGGTTGTTGGGTTCCGCCTTTACCCCGGCGGCGCCGGGTTATCCGGGGTCTCCTCCCGACCGTAGGCCGGGGCCTCTTTCACCACCTGGCCGACGATGCCGTTGACGAAACGGCCCGATTCCTCGCCCCCGTACATCTTGGCCAGTTCCACCGCCTCGTTGGCCGCAACCACCGCGGGAATGTCGGGGCGGTACAAAATCTCGAACAGGGCCAACCGCATGATGTTGCGGTCCACGTAGGGCATGCGCCGGACCTGCCAATCCCGGCTCAGACCGGCCATGATGCCGTCCAGACGGACCCGGTGCGCCAGGACACCGTAGACCAGGTCCCGGGCAAAGGTCATGTCGGGGCCGGAGCAGGTCAACTCCCGGCCCAGGTAGGCCAGGGCGTTCTCCGGGTCACCCCCGGTGCAGTCCAACCAGAACAGCGCCTTGAAGGCGGCGTCCCGGGCCGTCTTTCTTCCCAATCAGGCCACCCCCGCGCTAGTGTTCCCGGAAGAAGCGGTCCAGGATGTCCCGGAAGTCGAAGTGTTCGTCCAGGCGCTTGCCGATCAGGTAGCCGAGCACGACGCACAGGGCTACGAACAAGGTCTTGAAGAAGCCCCAGGTCACGATGAAGAGACCGAAGACCAGTCCCAGGAAAACACCGATAACCTTGCCGCGATGCCGGCCGAAGAATTCCTCTTGTGATCTGTCCAAGCCGCCAACCCCCGTTTTCACTCCACCCGCGGCTTCTTGGCCGTCAGGCTGCCCACCAGGACCCGCACCTCGACCACTTTCACCCCCGCCACCCGCAAAACGTGCTCGGCGACCTCCTCCTGCACCCGCGCCGATACCGCCGGCGCGCCGGCCTCCGGGGAGAGGGAGAGCCGGAGCCGGATTCCGATGCCGCCCCGGGCGCGGTGGAGGGAAGCCTTGACTTCCCGGACACCGGTCAGGGAACCCACGTGACGTTCCACCGACTCCGCGATGGCGGACAAGGCGATGCGCACATCGCCCATGGCCGCATCGAGCACCACGGAGCGCGGTTCGCCGCCCAGGCCGGTGTACGCCCACAACAAACGGAGACCGGCCAGAACCATCAGGCCCAGGAAGAAGGTGACCCCTTCGCGGTAGGCGGCGGCCATCAACACCTCCCGCAACACCCATGCCGCCGGCGGCCAGCCAGCGCTCAAGGTTCCCGCCGCGGCGGCCAGGACGGTGCCCGCCAAAACGAAGAGAAACAAAAGCACCCGGTCGAACAGGTTCAAATCCGGTCTACCCCCACCCTTGCCGCTGCCCAGCGGTATTACTTTGCTTTGCCGCCGTCCTTTTCATCCTCGCGCGGCTCGCCGAAAGCCACGCCCTGAACGTTGACGTTCACTTCCACGGCGTCGAGACCGGTCATCTCACCCACCGCCCTCTTGACGTTGGCCTGGATCTGGGAGGCCACGTCGGGGATGCGGCAGCCGTAGTTGACGATGACAAAGATGTCGATGGCCGCCTCGCGCTCCCCAACGGCGACCTTGACCCCGCGCGACAGGTTCTTGCGACCGAGCATCTCGGCGATACCGCCGGCCAGGCCGCCGCTCATGCCGGCGACCCCGCCGACCTCGGTGGCGGCCAATCCGGCAATGACCCGTACCACTTCGTCCGCGATCCGGATGGAACCCATGGCGGTATGCTCCTCCGGGATCATGACCTTCCCTTCGTTTTCCACTGCGAACCCCCCGCCGGCGCGTTTTCCCGGCCCCGCACCACCGGATTGCGTCCGTGATTCCTGCCATAACATGGCACGCGAGCCATCAACGCCATCATTATACCATCTTGTTCCCGGGCGAAGCAACTTGTCGGAGCATATCGGAGCGTGAAGGAAACAGGGCCGCCGGGACGAAAAGAATACTAATGGGTTCCGGGAATCCTGCCAGGGGGGACTGACTATATTGTCCGGTTCGGTTGACCGCGATCACGATCTGTTCCAGGTTCTTTCCGACCATGCGCCCATCGGCATTTTCATCATCCAGGACGGCGTCTTTTGTTTCGTCAACCCCCGGCTGGAGGAAATTACCGGGGCCTCACGTGCCGAACTTTTGGGTTCGAATTTCCAGAGATTCATTGTATCCGAGCACCGCGCCATGGTCCGCCAATGCGCCGTCGACATGCTGAAAGGAAAACGGACCGCTCCCTACGAGTACCGCTTCCAGAGGTACGACGGCGCGTGCCGTTGGGCCGTGGAGGCCCTGTCCTCCATCACCTACCGGGGAAAGAGCGCGGCCCTGGGCTACTTCATGGACATTACCGAGCGCAGGCAGGCCGAGGAGGAGTTGCGGCAGCAAGGCGCCCAGCTGGAGGAAGCCTACACCAAACTGAAGCAACTGGACGAGATGAAATCCGGCTTCCTGTCGACGGTATCCCATGAATTGCGGACCCCCCTGACCTCCATCCTGGGTTTTTCCAAGATGGTCCGGAAGAAAGCGCAGGAGGTGCTTTTCCCCCTGCTGCCGGCCGATGACCGCAAGGTGGGCAGGGCCGTGGAGCAGGTCCGGAGCAACCTCGACATAATCGTCGCCGAAGGGGAAAGACTGACCAGCCTGATCAACGACGTCCTGGACATCGCCAAGATGGAGGCCGGCAAAATCGTGTGGAAGAGCCAGCCGGTTTCCCTGGCCGAGGTCATGGAACGGGCCGTGGCCGCCACCGCCGTCCTGGTGGAGTCCTCCGGCCTCACCCTGGTTCCGGAGCTGGATACCGGCGCCCCCCTTGTCCGGGGCGACTTCGACCGCCTGCTCCAGACCGTCATCAACCTGATCTCCAACGCCGTCAAATTCACCCCCCGGGGCACGATAACCTGCCGGGTCCGTCGCGAAGGAGAAAACGTGGTCGTCAGCGTCGCTGACACCGGAGTCGGCATCGCGCCGGCGGACCAACCCAAAGTGTTCGAGAAGTTCCTGCAGGTGGGAGACACCCTCACGGACAAGCCCAAGGGCACCGGTCTGGGCCTGGCCATCTGCCGGGAGATCGTGGAACACCACGGCGGCCGGATATGGGTGGAAAGTTCCCCGGGAGAGGGCAGCAACTTTTCCTTCTCGCTGCCGCTGCCGGACCCTGCCGCTCTCCCGTCCCGGGAGGCCGGCGGCCCGGTACCGCCCGCGGCACCTGCGGCGGGAACGGGGACTTGCGGAACCAAACCCGACATACTGGTCGTGGACGACGACCGGAACATACGGGAACTGCTGCGCCAGGAACTGGAGTCCGCCGGCTGCGCGGTGCGCGAGGCCGGCGACGCCGTGGCGGCCATCGCGGCCGTGCGGCAAAAGCGGCCGGACCTCGTGGTCCTGGACGTCATGATGCCCGGCCTGAGCGGCTTCGACGTCGCGGCCGTCCTGAAGGGCGACCCGGCCACCGGGCGGATACCCATCGTCATCCTGTCGGTCGTGGAGGACCGGGAAAGGGGTTACCGTATCGGCGTGGACCGGTACCTGACCAAGCCGGTCGATATGGAGCGGCTGTTGGGAGAGGTGGCGTCGCTCCTGGCCGCCGGGGACCGGCGGCTCATGGTGGTCGGCGAGGACAGCGGGGCGGTGAAAGCCGTGACCGACGCGCTCATGGCCAGCGGGGGTCCCGCGGGGCCGGATTAAACTCCATCATCCGGGCAGGCGCAGAACCCGCCGGGCCAGGGACACGATTTCGTCCGGGTTGAAGGGCTTAGTAACGTAAACATCCGCTCCCGCCTCGAGGCCTTTTTGCCGGTCGAACTCCTGGCCCTTGGCCGTGAGCATGGCTATGTAGACGCCCGCCAGACCCGGTTCGTTCTTGACCGTGCGGCACACCTCGAAACCGTTCATCCGCGGCATCATCACGTCCAGCAGGACCAACCCGGGCCTTTCTTCCCTGATGACGGCCAGGGCCTCCTCGCCGTTGCCGGCGGCCAGCAGGTCCACCCCCTCGTCCTCGAGGTCCTCCAGGGTCTGTGCGAGAAGCATCCTGATGTGCGGTTCGTCGTCAACCACAAGGATTTTAGGCACCACAGCCACCTCCGCAAGCAGTTGATAGGGATTCCGTTCGCCACCGAACACCGGGGCTTCTACACCTTTTCGATCGGCTACGGACGGTAGGGAGCATCAAGGCCCTCGACGTCGTAAACGACCACCGGGGTCCGGAATCCCTTGGGATGGATCTCCCTCCACCCCCTTGCCTTTACCGGCACCCCGCTGGACCGTACCGTTTCCGCCGCCGCCAGGATCTGTCCGCCCGCGGCGAAAGACTCGATACGGGAGGCCAGGTTGACCTGGCTGCCCACGCAGCCGTACTTGGTCCTTTTCTCGGAGCCGATGTTGCCCACGACGACCGGTCCGGTGTTGACGCCGATCCCCATCTCGATCGCCGGATGACCATGCGCCGCGTTCCAGCGGTTGACCTCCGGCATGACCGACTGCATCTCGACGGCGCAGGCCAGGGCCCGGGCGGCATGGTCGTCCAGGGGCAACGGGGCCCCGAACACGACCATGACCGCGTCACCCACGAACTCCAGGACCGTCCCGCCATATTTCTGGATGATTTCGACCATTTCCTTCAGGTAGTTGTTGATGACCGCGACCACCGCTTCCGGCGCCAGCTTTTCGGAGAGCGGGGTGAAGCCGCGCAGGTCGGTCATCATGATGCTGACGGTAACCTTCTCGCCCCCGAGCCTGACGCCCTCGCGGCTGTCGAGGAGCCGCCGTACGACCTCGTCGGACAAAAAGCGCCCGAACGTTTCCCGAATGAAAGCGAGCCTGGCGTTCTCGATGGCCACCGCCGCCTCAAAGGCCAGGGCCGACAACAGCTTCAGATCCCCCGCCCCGTATTCGGCGCCGCTGGTGTTCGCGACCCGGAGCACGCCGGTAACCCGGTCCTTGACTTTCAGGGCGGCGCACACCAGCGCGCGGACGGCCGCCGGTTCCCCGGCGCAGCGGGGATTATCGCGCACGTCGTTGACGATCTCGCCCCGCCCCCGGCGCATGACCTCGCCGGCGAACCCCCCGACCGGGGAACGGTTCCCGTCGAAAGCCCCGTCCGACGCGGCCAGGGTCTCCAGCAGGCCGGTTTCGACGTTGGGCACCAGGAGGGAAACGTGATCGGCGTTCTTGATCAGACGTTTGGCCTCGTCGACCACCACCCGGGCGATCTCCTCCCGCTCCAGCCCGGCGGCCATCTCCTCCGTCACCGCGTAAAGCATGGTCAGTTCCTTGTATTTGTCCAACGTCTCGCGGCCCAGGGCCCTCGCTTCCGCTGCCAGCGCGGCCAGGTGGCCCAGCAGGGCCGCGACGAGGGGGGCCCGGTCACCCCGCACGTAACCGAGCAACCGCCCGTCGCACGTCACCGGTTCGCCGCCGGAAACCGGGCGGCCGCCGCAGCCGTATACCACCCGGCCCGACGGGTCCTCGACGACCAGCGGAGCCCCCGCCAGGGCCTCGATGAGGGACATGACTTCCCCCCGTAGAACATTCTTCAGTTTGACCGCCAAAGACCGCACCGCCCCCCGGCCGACCCGCGTCTGAAGATATTCTACCATCCCGGCTCCCGGCCGTCCACAGGGCAAACCCGGCCGGTGGTGAACCGGAATCCCGCCTGGCCGCCGGCTACCGGTGCCTACCCGTCTTCCAATTTCCGTCGCCATCGCGGGGCGGCCCGCCTCCGCCCAAAAGGGGCGGGAACCCGGCGTTCCAGCCCTGTGACACAAAGCCCACGCAACCGGCATGTTGCTTTACCCGGCCGCCAGATACAGGATATCGTTCAATCCGGCCGGTCCGGGTTCGACCAGTTCGTTCCCGGCGCCGCAGGCGCGGCCGACCGCCAGCCCCCGGAATAGTTGACCGGGAGGGTAGATGACCGTATCCTGCGACACGTTGCTCGCCGGGCCCCGGTAGTCGACCCGGGTAAAGCCGGCGTTCCTCAGTTCGTCGGCCGCCGCGGCCGGACCGTACACTTCCACCGCCACGCTGCCCGCCTGCGGCAGGGCCGGCAGGACGGAATCCGGAGCCGATGCGCCGTAAGGCTTGAGTGCCGTGTAAACCTGTTCGGGGTCCAGCACATCGTAATACGCGCCGGTAATATAACCGCCGCTGTTGAGGCCGGTAACCGGGGCGGATGCGATGTCCATGGCATCCCGGTCCGAACCCAGGTATACGTAATTGACATGCCAGGACAAGGATTCACGGGCCAAAGAAATAATTTGCCCGGGACCCAGGTTGGTCGAAACATCCTTATTCAGTATTTGGACCAATTGGCTCAGTTCGAATATATTTGAATAAGACTTCAGCACCTTGTCCTTGAGCGCTTTCAGAACCTGCAACTCCGCCTGCTGCCTCTGAAAGTCATTTACCCTGAAGTTGTTGCCGGCCTGATTTTGCCTGATCCTGACATAGGCCAGGGCCTGGTCCCCGTTCAAGACCTGCCAACCGGGGTACAGGTCCGCTCCGCTGTTCAGCGGGTCATACAATCTGGCCGGCACATCGATACTTACGCCGCCGACCGCGTTGACGGCATCCACGAATCCCTGGAAGTCTATGGCCACGTAGTTGTTGATCGGCATCCCGGTCAAACCCGCCGCATACAGCATGGCCATGTCGGCACCCTCTTGCGGGCTCTGTTGCAGACCCAGATTGAAGGCGGACTTGATCTTGGGTATAGGTTCGTTCCAATCGGGCAAGGCGACGAGGGTGTCACGGGGTATGGAAACCAGGGTGACTTCGTGGCTGGCCGTGTCGATGTGGGCGACGATCAAAATGTCCGCCTGGCCTCCGGCCGATCCCAGGGACAGAGCACCGGTGGCATCCCTGGCGTTATTCCCAATGATCAGGATGTTTAACCCGTTGTTATTTGGCAATATACCTGTCTGGGTGGCCGCATCGCTAACCGTGTCGTCAACAGACGGCCCCCATCTTCCAAACAGGTCTTTGCCGAAGAAGTCTATGGAAAAGGCAATGGTCACGACCAGCACAAAGACAAGAAACAATCTGGAAATGTAACGTTTATTAAAACGATATTTGCTCAAGAGGTCCATCACCACACTACCGATATTTGAAGCCTTGTTATCTTATACCAGAATGAAACATGCCCCAGTGTCGCTACTCCAGCCACCCGGGAAATTATGGCGCAACCTGCTTTGACACCCCTTCCTTTTTCGACGTTTACCCCCCGGTTCCCTGCCAATACAATGATTAAGAAAAATCTTAGACAAAAGCGCCTACCGGCGGATACAATTTCCGAGTGCTTTTTCCCACAGGTTATTTGACCGCTGACATCGTTTGGAGACAACTGAAGGCACGTACGGAGACCGTGGGTGAAGAGAGGACCGGCGTTGACCGGCCCTTCTCTTTCCGCCTGGCTCGCTGTGGATAGGATCGTCCCGGTGGCCGGATCACATGAAGGACCGGGAAAGGGGCCACCGGATCGGCGTGGACCGGTACCTGGCCAAGCCGCTCAACATGGGGCGGCTGCAGGGCGACGTGGTGTCGCTCCTGGCCGCCGGTCCCTTCAGCCGGCGGCTCACGGTTGCCGGCGAGAACAGCCGGGCACCGTACACTGCCGTTGCTGCCGGACCCGGAAAACCCGTTATGCCGGCTGCCCGCAGTATTGGCGGAAGAAGCCTGCGAGCATGATTGGCTTGCCAATCCTGGGCATGGATTTATTTCTATTCATATCCCAAAGAACTCGCGGCAAAACTACTGTTAAACGAGGTGGCTGTCCGTGAGGGCCGTAACACTCTTCTCCAATAAATCTCAGGCTCCGAGTGGTCTAAACATGGGTGATTTTATGGCTATATGGGATGTAGCCAGAAATAAAATCATTGGCATATCCACAATGTCCATATACTATCGCCAGGCCAAAGACAAAGATTTAAAACTCCTCATTAAACGGGGTGTTTACCAAAATATCAATAAACATGTAAATAGTATCCAGGAAGTATTAAAAAACAGAGGCTTTGACCCACCAAAGGAGCCAAATTGGGAGAGCAAGTTTGCCGATGATACCCATTTCACCATACCGCAAGCTATGCTTGATGACGAGGAAATAGCTGTAAGCTTAAGGGAAATAATAAAGTTAACATTGACACTAGAAACCGAAGCACTGAGGAATTCAACGGATGTAGATATAAGGAATCTCCTAACTGGTATCTTAGCTGACGATAGCAATGGATTTGATATGGTGCTACAGCTCCAAATAGATAAAAAATGGACAGATTTTCCGCCGATAGCTTTGTCACAATAACTCGGAGGGATAAGAGTGAATTTAATTGACAGTGCTGCTACTACTATTGATAAGTTCCTTGAACCTGAGCCAATTCATTTAGGCACGGCCAACGGCCTATACGACATACTCCGCAACAAGAAATTAAGATATTTAAGCATGGTAATTTACTGGAGGCAGGCTGAAGATAGGGACTTAAAAAGGTTGATCAGATCGGTCCTACAAGACAGTCTGGACCATATAAAACGCATCGAAGCCCTCATAAAAAAGTACAAGCTTTATAACTGGCCAAATATGGACTACCTGGAAAAAGCTCTCCATGATGAATCTCCGTTCTCGATATCGCGGTCTTTATTAGATGATAAAGAGATATCAAGCATTATGAGGGAGGTCCATAGACTTAGCCTAACCATTGAAGCGGAGGCTCTGAGAAATGCAACCGAGCCCGATGCCAGAAAAGTTATTTATGATATCTTGAATTATGACAACAAAGCCCTGAACACGCTCATACGCATGAAAGAGAGCAAGGGGTGGACCGACGATGATTTACCGCCATACCTCTCACCTCCTCAATGAGATAAGGAGCATGGCTGTTGTAGAGAGAAGGAGTGGTATTCTCCCGGAGGGAAAAAATATGCGCGGGCGGAAACCGCCCGCGTGGTTTTAGGGTCGCTGGATAACCACCACGTTGGCCGGCGGTACGCCGGCCTGACGGGCCACCACCTGGACCAGCCGGGCCGGCGACGGCATGGCCCCTTTGGCGGGCCCGACCACCACCGTCACCCCCTGGTTTTCAAAGAACGCCACGGCGTCCGCATAACCCTCGGCCCGGGCCAAACCCTCCAGTTCCACCGCCCTGGCCTCCTCCGCGCTCAGCGCGAGAAGCTGGTCCCGGGCTTTTTGCCGGGCTTCGGCCGTGGATTGGGGATTGTTGACGGTGTCCCGCAGCAGCGAGGCCTCGAGGGACAGGGCCCGGTCCCGCCGCATCCGGTAGTCGGCGAAAAAGGCGTCCTGGTCCGTGCCGGCCGGATTGCCCACGGTCGTAACCGCCGACCCGGATACGGGCGGCGCCGCCGGAAGCGGCCTGGTCCTATACCCGGCAAACACCAGGAGCCAAACCGCCAATCCCAAAACCCCGATTATCAACCAACGACGGCTCAGCATGAACATTATTGGCCACCCCCCCTGGGCAGTACCAGTACCTGGTAAGGCGCTACGTGCAGGGCCACCGCCGCCGCCTCGGTCAAATCGGCGCGGACGACGGGGTCGGAGGCTCCCTCGGCTATGACCAGTACCCCGTCCACCAGGGGGGCCGTCTTCCGCCTGACCATGGGCGAACCGTTGTCACCCCCGGAACCGCTCACCAACTGGTCGTTTTCGCTGTCCTCGGTGGTCACGGTGGTCGCCCCGCCCGCGTCCTTCTGGGTGGATGACTTCTTGTCCGTATTGACGTTGGTGGCGTAATCGGTCTCCCCGCTGTCGGCCAGGTGGATTTCCACCTCCACCCGCCCGGCCCCGGCCACCTGCGACAGGACTGATTGCAGCCTTTGTTCCATCTCCGTCGCCGTGTCCGGCCCGGCAACGGCAGGGGCCGTTTTGTTCGCGGCGGCGGACTGGTCGGCGGACCGGTTCGACGCCGTAGTGTTCCCCCCCGTGCCGCTGAGAATCATCAGGGTGGCCCCCAGCGCGGCCAGGCCCACCAGCCACCACACCCTGGCCTGCCGCCCGGGGCTTTCTCGGCGGCCGGAAAAAAGTTGCCAGATATCCTCGAACTTCAAATCAAAATCCTCCCTTCGTCACCGCCACCGCAACCGCCTGGGGTTTCAGGCCGTAAAAGTTGCCCAGTTCCTGTTGCAGCCGGCCCACGTCCTCCGCCACCCGGTCATCCGGTATTCCGGCCCGGGGCGCCACCGAGAGCGTGATCCCGTTGAGACGTCCGAAGGAGGGACTGGCCCGGTCGTCCGTTACGTTCAGGCGGACGTCCTGTACCGTGAGGTCGGCGTTGAGGGAGGCCAGGGCCGTCACCTGACGCTTCAAAGCCTCTTCGTAGCCGGCCAGCGCCTCGGACTGGTTTTCCCGGGCCATCTGTTGGCCCTGGCGCAGGGCCTGTTCCAGGTCGGGCCGGGAGGTCCCGATGAAGGGCAGGTTGCCCGCCAACCCGTGTCCCAGCACCCCGCTGACCGCTTGGAGCACGGCCACGATGATCATCAGGCCCACCACCAGGTTGACGTAGCGGCGCAGGTCGCCGGCGGGGAGGAGCATCTCCAGGAAGACGGCCAGCACGATGATGAGGACCAGGTTTTCCACCAGGAGTCGCAAGACGCCCATGGGGCACCTCCTAGTGCAGCACGGCGCTGAGATTGCCCACGCCCACCACGATGGCGATGGTGAAAAAGAACATCAGGGCCGCCATCGCTACCGCCGCAAAGATGAATACCAGGCCCTGGCCCAGGCCGGTCAGGCTCTCGGCCAGGCGGCTGTCCCCCACCGGCTGGACCACCGCCCCGGCCAGGTGGTAGGTGAAGCCCAGGGCCAGCAACTTCAAGAGCGGCACCGTGATCATCAGGGCGATGACCACGATACCGGCTAAACCGACGGCGTTTTTCAACAGCAGGGAGGTGCCCACGACCGCCCCCAGGGCGTCGGAAAACATCCCCCCCACCACCGGCACCAGGGCGTCGGTGGCGTAGCGGGCCGTACGGAAGGCGATACCGTTGGTGACCGCGCCGGCCACCCCGTAGACCGCCAGGAAGCCCAGGAAAACCGTGGACATGAGCCCCATGACCCCCAGGGAGAACCACTGGATCAACCCGGCCAGGCGGGAGACGGAAAAGCGCTCCGAAAAGTTGGAGACCAGGCGGAGCACCGCCGCCATGATCAAGAGGGGCAGGATCAGGTCCTGGACCACCGTACCCACCACGGTGATAAAGGAAAGGAGCACGGGGCTCATGACGGCCGGGGCGCCCACCTGGCCTACCGCCACCAACAACGTCACCAGCACCGGCAGGATGGCCTGCATGAAGGACACCATGTCGCCCACCAGGGTGCGGCCGGCGGCGGTGGCCAGGGTGAAGGAACCCGCGGCCAGACCGGCCAGGACCAGGTAGCTGACCGCATAGCTCAACCTGGCCGTGGTGGCGCTTTCGAAGGCCGCCTGCAGGTTTTGCAACACGGCGCACACCACCGCCAGCAGGATCAGTTGCCCCAGAAGGGAGGAGTTGGCCACCAGTTCCCGGAAAAAAAGGCCGAACAGGTCGCGCAGGATGTGGTCCGGGGCCGCGTCGGCCTTGCCCTGGGCCAACTCCCACACCATCTTGCGGAAATCGACCGCCGGCAAAGCGCCGTTTATTTCCCGGTTCATCCGGTCCACGTAGCCCTGCACCCTGGAAAGGTCCAGGCCCTGGAACTGTTTTTCCAACTCGCCGGCGTGGCCGGGAGCCGCCCACCCCAACCAGAAAACGGCGGTCAGGACCACCAGCGCCAGACGCCACACAGGGCTTCCCCCCTTTAGGGAACCAGTTTGAGGACCGCCTCCAGCACCGCCACCACCACCGGCACCGCCAGGACCAGGATCATGATCTTGGCGGCGAACTCGATCTTGGCCGCCACCGCGCCCTCTCCGGCATCCCGGCTCACCTGGGCGCCGAAGTCGGCGATATAGGCGATGCCCACGATCTTCAGAATGGTGCTCAGATAAAACATGCTCACGCCGGCCCGCTCCACCAGGTCGCGCAGCGTCTGCACCACCGCCCCGATCCGGCCCACCACCGAAAGAAAGATGAAAACGGCCACGGTCAGGCTGAGGAGGACCGCCAGTTCCGGCCTTTGCTGCCGCAGCACCACGGCCAGCACCGAAGCGGCCAGGGCGATGCCCACCAGGGGCAGAATCTCCATGGGCGCCACCCTCTCCTAGAATAGACGGAAGACGCTCTTGACCTGGTCGAACAGTCCGGCCAGAAGGGGAATGACCCACAGCAGGACCACGATGACCCCGGCCAGGGTGGCCAGTTGGGCCAGTTCGTCCTTGCCGGCGTTTTTCAAGACCACGTGCAAGACGGCGATGAGGATGCCGATGCCGGCGATTTTAAAGATGAGATCCACGTTTGCCATCTGTCTCCACCGTCCTAGTACAGGATCAGGGCCAGGGCCGCTCCGCCCAGGAAGCCCAGGTAGTTCCACAGTCGGGTGTTCTTGGCCGCCGCCTCCTGGGCCTGCGCGATTTGCTGTTCGAGTTGGCCGGACACCAGTTCCAGGTGGCTCAATTGATCCTCCCGGCCGGAAATGCCGAGGGCTTGTCCCAACTGGTTGACGAGCGCCAGGTCGCAGGGAGCGAGGGAACTCCCCTCCCCCCACCGGGCGCAGGCCTTTTGCCAGGCCCCGGCCGCCGAACCGCCGCCCGCCAGTTCCCCGGCCGCCATCCGGAAAAGGGGGGCCACCTCGTCCGGCGCCCGGGCCGCCACGTTGGCCAGGGCCTCCGGCAGGGGAGACAGGGCGTAGGAGATCTCGGTGGCCAGGAGTTTCAGACCCGTTTGCAGACTCTTCAGTTCCCGCGGCCGCCGGGTGTAGGAACTTCCCACGGACAGCCCGGCCAAGCCGCTGGCCAGAACCAGCACCGCCGCTCCCAGGAGCTTAACCACCGCTTTCCACCTCCGCCAGGGGCCATCCCCCGTATATGCCCACCACCGTGCCCGGCGTGGGTGTCCGGCCCAGCACCACCACCCGTTCCACCGCCCCCGCCCCCATCAGGCGCGCCAGGGCCGGACGGCGGCACAGTTCGGCGGCGCTCCCGGCATGGGCGGTGGCAAGGAGGCTCACGCCGGCGCTCACCGCTTCCAGGAGGGCGTCCACGTCGGCTTCCCGGCCGATCTCGTCGGTGGCCAGGACCCGCGGGCCCATGGAACGCAGAAACATCATCAGACCCTGGGCCTTGGGACAGTTGTCCAAAACATCGGTGTTGGGCCCCACGTCCAGCCGCGCCACACCGCGATAACAGCCGGCCACCTCGGAGCGCTCGTCCACCAGGCCGACCGCCCGCCCCGGCAGGCGCAGGGAAGAAACCCCTTCCGAAAGGAGCCGCACCAAGTCCCGCAAGACCGTGGTTTTGCCCCCGCCCGGCGGCGATACCAGGACCGTGTGCCGGATGCGGTCCGTTTTCCGGTCGTAGAGGTGGGGCACAAGTGGCGCGGCCACCCCCTTCACCTCCCGGGCCACCCGGATGTTGAGCCCGGCCAGGTGTTTCAGGGCCCGCACCTTCCCGTCGCTCAAGACCGCCTGTCCCGCCAGCCCGACCCGGTGCCCGCCCGGCAGGGTCAAAAAGCCCCGCCGCAGTTCCTCCTCCAGGGCGTACAGGGAGGAAGCGCTGATCAGTTCCACGCAGGCCTGCATGTCGGCCGCTTCCACCACCAGGTTCCCGGCCGGCACGGCCCGCCCGGCCACCGTCACCGCCAGCGGCCGCCCCGTCCGGAGGCGTATCTCTTCCACCGCCGCCAGGACGGACCCCGGCAGCCCCCGCAGCGCCCCAGCCACCCGGGAGGGTAAAAACGGCCACAATCCCGGCCAGGGCTCGATCTCCCTGCTTTGCCCGATCAGAGCCGGAGCGATCACGGTTTGTCCCTCCCCTGCCCTATACTTATGGACGGAAAAACCTGATTATGCCAGAGCCGGGGGCGCCGAAATCGGTGACCGCCGTTTTCATCGTGCAGCGACCGGCGGCCAGGCCCCCGGAAAGGCGGCGGCACCACCTTCCACCGCCTGATTGTTTTCTAGCCGGGAAGGATAACGAGGAAATCCTCCGAAAATATATGCCAGGCCATCTTGCCAGGAAGGGCCGGCTCTATGATCACCCAAACAGGCAGCCAGGCTTTTCAGGAAGCGGCCAACTATTTCACCCTTGTCGAGTTAGCCAAACAGAGTGAGAAGATGCTTGCCAATTACAGAGCGCTTCTATTAACAGGGACCCATAGGGAGGAGGCGTCACCGTGACCTCAACCCCCGCCCCCTATGAGGCTTTGGTCTGCAAACTGCAGGATTGCGAAGATCTGGCAGCGGAACTGGACGCCGTCATCGACGCTTTTTCCGACGGCATCTTCATCACCGACGGGCGGGGCCGGGTATTGCGGGTCAACCGCGCTTACGAGGAAATCACCGGCCTGGCCCGGGACGAGGTGGTGGGCCGCCAGATAGAGGACCTGGTGGCGGCCGGATTTTTCCCCCATTCGGTGACCATGGAGGCCATCGCGCAAAGACGGGTGGTGAGCAACATCCGCCGTTCCCGCCGGGACAACCTGCTCCTGGCGACGGCCACGCCCGTTTTCGACCGCCGGGGGGACCTGTTTCGAATTGTGGTCACGGTAAGGGACATTACGGAGTTGAACCGCCTGCGCGGCGAACTGGAGGAGAGCCGGGCCCTGACCCGGCAGTACCGGACGGAACTGACCCTTCTGACCGGCCGCTACGAGGCCCAGGGCCTGGTAGCCAGATCGAAGGCCATGCTGCAGACCATGGAACTGGCCGCCCGCGTGGCCCGGTTCGATTCCACGGTCTTGCTGCTCGGGGAATCGGGCGTGGGCAAAGACTCCCTGGCCCGGTGGATCCACCAGGCCAGCCCGCGCCGGGACAAACCCTTTATCCAGATCAACTGCGGCGCCATTCCGGAGAATCTGCTGGAGTCGGAGCTTTTCGGCTATGCCTCGGGCGCCTTTACCGGGGCCAGCAAGGGCGGCAAGACCGGCCTGTTCGAGGCGGCCGGCGGCGGCACCCTGCTCCTGGACGAAGTGGGGGAATTGCCCCCGCCCCTGCAGGTGAAACTGCTCCGGGTTCTCCAGTCCCGGCAGGTGACGCCCCTGGGCAGCACCGCCCCGCGCCCGGTCGATGTCCGGGTCATCGCCGCCACCAACCTGGACCTGTCGCGCCTGGTGGATGACGGTCGTTTTCGTCGGGACCTCTACTTCCGCCTCAACGTGGTACCTATCACGGTACCGCCCCTGCGCCTGCGGCGTGAGGACATCGTCCCCCTGGTCTACCATTTCCGCCGGCGGTTAGAGGAACGCTACCACCTGGTCAAGGAGATCTCCCCCGGGGTCATGGAATGGTTTCTCAAGTACGGTTGGCCCGGCAACGTGCGCGAGTTGGAAAACCTTTTGGAGCGCCTGATGGTCACCACCGCGGGGGAGGTGATCGAGTTGGAGGATCTGCCGGACCCGGCCGTCGTACCGGCACAAGGCCCGCTCCAGGTCAACGGGCTGCTCCCCTGGAAGAAAGCGTTGCGCGAAATGGAGCGTCAACTCCTGGCCCTGGCCATCGAGCGGGGCGGCAACATCAGCCGGGCGGCCCGCCTCCTGGAGATCGACGTCTCCACGGCCTCGCGGAAATGGCAACGCGTGCAACAAACCGGGCGGGAGTGATTCGCCGGACCCCGTCAACCCCCATTCCCCCCTTGCCAAACAGCAAGCCACTTTGCCAAAATGCAAGGCCATCCCTCCCCGGCCGGCCCCTCCACCGGCTGTTTGCCGGCGGGTACGATATTTGCTGTACGGTAAACCGTCAGTATGATCCCGGCAGTGGAGGGTCAAAAACAAATGCGGGGAAGCGCCAGTCCTTTACGTTTCCTGCCCACGGCGGCCCAACTCTATCCGGCCAAAACGGCCATCGTCTGCGGCGAAAAGAGATTCAGCTACCTGGAATATCACCACCGGGCCAACCGGTTGGGCAACGCTCTCCGGCAGCTTGGCGTGGGGCGGGGCGACCGCGTGGCCTACCTGGGCTACAATTGTCACACCCTTCTGGAAGCCTATTACGGCGTGGTGCAAGCCGGCGCCGTGTTGATGCCCTTGAACATACGCCTCGTGGCCGGAGACTTCGCCCTCATGCTGAATCACGCCGGGGCCCGGACCATAGTGGTCCATGAAGATTTCATACCCGTTATAGACAGCATCAGAGACGGTCTGCCGGCCATGCGGGACTACGTCGCCGTCTCCGCCGGCCCGGTCGAGGGCTACCTCGATTACGAGGACCTGCTCCGGGCCGCCTCGCCGGAACATTACGTCGACCCCCTGATGCGGGAGGACGACGTGGCGGAACTTTTCTACACCAGCGGCACCACCGGCAAGCCGAAGGGCGTCATGCTCAGCCACCGCAACCTTTACGCCAACGCCGTCAATTTTCTCCTTTCCCTCGATCTCAAGTCGACGGACGTGTTGCTGCACACGATCCCCCTCTTCCACGTCAACGGCTGGGGAACGCCGCACGCCCTCACCTACGTGGGCGGAACCCACGTCGTGATTCCCCGCTTTGACGCCCGCCGGGTTCTGGAACTGGTGGAAAGGGAAAAGGTAAGCATGTGCTGCATGGTGCCGACCATGGTGAACGCGCTGGTAAACACCCCGGAAATCGCTTCCCGCGACCTGGCCAGTCTGAAGAAGCTCGTGGTCGGTGGAGCCTCCTCCCCGGAAGCCCTGGTGGAGGCCGTCGAACAAAAGATCGGCTGCACCTATATCGGCAGCTACGGCTTGACCGAAGCCTCGCCGGTAGTCACCAACAGCGTGCTCAAAGAACATCTGCATAACCTGCCCCCGGCCGGCCGGCACCGCCTCCAGGCCAAAGCCGGCCTGCCCGTAATCGGGGTCGAGGTTCGCGTGGTCGACGAAAACGGCCGGGAGGTCCGGCACGACGGCCAACAGGCCGGCGAAGTGCTCGTGCGCGGCGACACGGTGATGACCGGCTACTGGCACGACGAGGAGGAAACGGCCCGGGTCGTCGTCGATGGCTGGCTCCGTACCGGGGACATGGCCACCGTCGACGAAGAAGGTTACCTGAAGATCGTCGACCGTAAGAAAGATATCATCGTCAGCGGCGGGGAAAACATTTCTTCCCTGGAAGTGGAGAATGTCCTGTACACCCACCCGGCCGTGCTGGAGGCGGCGGTGGTGGGCGACCCCGACGAACACTGGGGCGAGGTCGCCAAAGCCTTCGTGGTGCTGAAACCCAACGTGCCGCCGGTTTCCGCGCAGGAGATTACGGACTTTTGCAGGACCCGCCTGGCCGGATTCAAGGTTCCCCGCCGGGTGGAGTTCGTAACCGCCCTACCCAAAAGCGGTACGGGGAAGATTATGAAATCGTTTTTAAGAAACACATACAGTACAGCTTAAGCACAATAAGCACCAATATGCTTATCAGAGAGGAGGGGAGACATGGGTTAACGCATCTACAGCAATGCGAAAGGCTAGGTTATTGCAGGCGACTGAAATCAGCCAAAGAAAGAGGTGACTCAACGTGCTAATGGGCTACAAAGGAAAGATTCTTAGGATAAATCTATCCGAAGAAAGGGTATGGGATGAGCCACTGCCAGAAGAGGAGGTATTGAAAAACTATATCGGCTGTTTTCCGCTGGGGCTGTGGTACTTGGAAAAAATGATCAAGCCCGGAACAAGCCCGCTCGACCCCGAAAATCCTATGATCTTTTTAACGGGCCCGCTAACAGGAACTTCCGTGCCTTCTGCAACCAATACCACGATAACCACGCTGAACGGTAGTACCGCAAGGACAGTCGGCCGGTCACACTCCCACGGCTTCTTCGGTGTTTATCTGAAACGCTCCGGATATGATGGTATAATCATCGAAGGAGCCGCGAAGAACAAGGTCTATCTTTATATTGACGAAAACGGCGGACAGATTCGTGACGCTTCTAAGTATTGGGGCCTCGATACACATGAAACAGAAGATGCTATCAAAAACGACATAGGTCATGAAGGAACCAGCGTTGCGGCTATTGGTCCAGCAGGAGAAAATTTATGCTTTGGGTCCTTGATTGAGAATGACCACTACGCTTCTTTTTCCCATTCCGGTGTCGGCACCGTCATGGGCTCCAAGAGGTTGAAGGCAATTGCCGTGAAGGGAACCGGCTCGGTTGAGGTTTTTGACGATGAACGGCTAAAGAATATAGCCAAAGAGTGGCGGAGCGCTCTAAGCACAAGCGAAGTTACGACGTTTTTGGCCCAAGCCGGGATACCAAGAGATGAGTACAAGGGTGTCAAAGAAGTACTTCAGGTATTGACGGCAAAAAACCTCACGACAACAATCCTGCCCGAATATGGCAGGGGGATGGCTTCACACGAAGTCAAGCCATGGTGCTGCTGGGGATGCCCGACATGTTGCAAATACACTGTAAGAATAACTTCCGGTCCCCATGCGGGCCACGTAGGAACGATAGCTGGCGGTGGCGAGGATACAGAAGGGGCGGCCTCAATTCTTGGCATCACGGAATCGGGTACTATTTTCTACTTGACTGATCTAAATGACAGGCTAGGATTCGACACGGCCGCTTCAGGATGTGCGATGGCTGTAGCATTTGAGGCATTTGAAAAAGGTATTCTTACCAAGGACGACACCGGTGGTCTTGAGCTCACTTGGGGAAATGCCCAGGCGGCGGAAGCCCTGTTACGGCAGATGGCCCAAAGAGATGGCTTCGGCAAGGTGGTAGCTGATGGTCCGCGCCTTGCCGCCATGCGGCTGGGTATTCCCGACGCCGCGATCCACATCAAGGGGGCGGCCATGAATCTGCACGATTGGCGGGCCGCATGGGGTGTATTGCTAGGTCAAATCGTTGGTAGCGGGGCGGGTTGGCCAGGACCAGGTGAGGATTGCTGGGCCACTGAGCCTGATATTGGCTACCCCGAGTTCACCGATCCAGTATCGGCAAAAGGAAAAGCCGAGGAAGTGTACAAGTCAAGCGTTCTGAAACTTGGCTATGGGGATGCTCTTGGTTGCTGCTGGTTCGCTTCCTGGGGTGTTAACGGCGTGACCGAACTGGGCGCAAGGGCTTTATCAGCCGCTACGGGATGGTCCGTGACTAAAGAAGACCTTCTCAAAGTTGGTGAAAGGGCATTGAACCTGGAAAGAATTTTCAATCTCAGGATGGGATTAACATTTAGAGACGATCTGGATGTTTCTCCCCGCATAGTCTCCACTCCTGACGGAGGAAAGGCCAAGGGCAAAACCATGGCTCCTTATGTCGAAGGCATGGTAAGGGACTACTATCGGCAATGTGGTTGGGACTCGCACTACGGCAAACCATACCGCAAAACTCTGGAGAAATTAGGCCTCCAGGGTTATGTCGCGGAGTTGTGGGGAGCGTAGGCTTGCCGAAACCTGCAGGTGTAATACCACCCGGCCCGTTTAGCTATAGACTGAACCTGTCATAACGGCAACGATTATCAGGGACCAGGTAGCGCAGTGGACGTCCGCGGAACAAAAACAGTCCGCCGGCCCGGGAAAGCCGGCGGACTCCCATCTGTTCCCTTTTACCCCGACAGGCCGGCGCGGTCCGCCGCCCCGGTCCTGACCTTTTTCAGCAGGCCCGGCAGCAGTCCGGCCACCACCAGGCAGACCACGAGGAACGCCGCCCCGCTGGTGAAAGTACCGGTCGAGTTCTTCAGGAAACCGATGACGAAAGGCCCCACGAATCCGCCCAGGTTGCCGACGCTGTTGATGAGGGCGATCGATCCGGCCGCGGCCGCCTCGGTCAGGAATACGTTGGGCAAAGCCCAGAAGGGACCGAAGGCGCCGTAGATCCCCATGGCGGCCACCGTGAAAAAGACCAGTTGCCAGCCCATGTTCTTCACCAATAACATACCTACGGCCAGGCCCACGGCCCCGGCCACCAGCGTCAACATGGTATGCGCGCGTCTTTCTCCGGTGCGGTCGGAATGGCGGGAAATGAGGAGCATGCTGACCAGGGAACCCAGGTACGGGACAGCCACCAGCCAGCCCACGGTCTGGTTGGAAAAGGTCTGCGACAATCCTTTGACGATGGTGGGCAGCCACATGGTGAAGCCATAGAACCCGGTCACCCAGAAAAAGTAGACCAGGGCCAGCAGAATCACGTCCCGGTCGGCAAAGGCCTGCCCCAGGGTATAGGTCCTCTGCGTCTTTTTCTCTTCCGCCTCTTTGGCCAGTCTGGCTACCAGCCACTCCCTTTCCTCCCCGGTCAGCCATCCGGCCTCGCCCGGCCGGTCGGTGAGGTAAAACGGCGTGATCAGACCAAAGACGATGGCGGGAACAGCCTCCAGGATAAACAGCCACTGCCAGCCGGCCAGATGGCCCCAGTGCACCCCGAGCAGGGCGGTGGAGATAGGCGCGCCGACAATGTTACTGACCGGCACGGCCAGCATGAACATGGCCACCACCCGCGCCTGTTCCCGGGCCAGGAACCAGCAGCTCAAATAGTAAATGATGCCGGGCATGAAACTGGCCTCGGCCAGGCCCAGGAGAAAGCGTACGGCGTAAAACTGCCACGGATTGCGGATGAAAGCCATCAGGCCGGCGACAATACCCCAGGTGATCAGGATACGGGCTATCCAGAGGCGGGAACTCCACCTGTACATGATCAGGTTTCCGGGAACCTCCATGAAAAAGTAGCCGATGAAGAAAATGCCGGCGCCGAAGCCAAACACGGCGCTGTTGAAGGACAGGGCCTTGTTCATGGACAAAGCCGCGTAACCCAGGTTCACCCGGTCCAAAAAGGCGATAATGTAAAGGATGAAGACAAAAGGCATGATGCGCCAGTAACGTTTCCTTTGTACGCCGGCTTCCAGGGATTCCGAGGTAGACATAACATGCCCCCCTTGTAAAACTATTCTATCCCGGGGCTCGTCGGGACCACCTCCCGTTCGGTATCCTCCGTCGCTGCTACCATGTATGCTATCACCTGGCCGGCCGGAGGAAAAGCCCCGGCCGTTAACTGGTCAGAAAACGATTGTTTCCGGTCCCTTCCCCGGAATCACAACAAGAAAAAAGAGCCGGATGGCTCTACAGGTCTTCCTCCGGCATCTTTCGTCCCACCAGTTCCTGTGCTTCGTCGGCCGTCTCCAGACCCTGGTCGTTTACGAAAACTACCTCGTCGCAGTTGGGGCAAACCACTTCTATGGTGTCGTCGTCCTCCAGGATATCGGCGTCGAAGTAAAGGGTTTCATGACACTTGGGACATCCGACCTCGATGTACTCGCCCTTCGCCCTGTCCTTGCCCTGGCCGAAGACATGGGTTTCCAGGTCGCCAAGGTCCTCGTCCAACTCCTCGACGTAGTCCTCCAGTTCCTCCTGGGCGTTGACCAGGTCGTGGAAAGAGTCCGCGAACTCGTCCAGCACGCTGATGAGCCCGGTCAGCAACTTGCCGTCCCTGCTCCCCGGATCGACGTCCAGGCCGGAAGACAACCCTTTCAGATAGCTTACCCGTTCCTTCAGGTCGGCCACGACCATCCCTCCCCAAAACGTATCCCGCATTTACCCGCCTTATTATGCCCCGGATGGGATACCCTTTAAACCATGGTGAGCATAAGGTTGTTAACCGCACGACCCAGCGGCCGCGGTCTTACCCAGGCCGGTCGTACCCAGGAAAGCCCCGGGCATCGCTGGTACCAGGTCCCTAACCCAGAACAAACCAAAAATTTCCCAACCCTCTGCAGGAATATCATTCCGACTGTCGAATAATAAAGATAGTTCCAGGGCCAAGTTATACCCTGTTTTCGTTATTGCTTTCTTGTCTTGCCTTGTCCTCTCCCAGAAAGGAGCGCTTCGTTTGTTTAACAGCGAAGGAATTGGCAGAGGCCAGTGATGCTAAAATCACTAATATCTATGGAATTGGAAGCGGTTGGCTGCAACGTATAAGGAATGTTGTTGGTCAGGCCATATGGATGTAAGTGGGCAGAAGGCACCCCCGATCGTCATGGCGGGAATTCGAGCTTCCTTCTTCCGAATGCAATGTCGACCCTAACCTATTCGATCAGGACCAAAAAACAATCAGCCCCCGGCGACGGCCCAATGATATTCCGGGCCGGAAGGCTGATAACACTGATTGCCAAAAGCCGGCCGGGCGCCTAAACCCTTTTCAGGTACTGGCCGGTCCTGGTGTCGATCTGCAGGACATCGCCCACGTTGACGAAAAAGGGCACGTTGACGGTGTACCCGGTTTCCACGGTGGCCGGCTTGGTCCCCCCGGAGGCGGTATCCCCTTTGATGCCGGGCGTGGTTTCCGTCACCGTGAGTTCCACGTAGTTGGGTAACTCGACGCCGATGGGCTTCCCCTGAAAAGAGGCCACCAGGATGTTCATGTTCTCCTTGAGATACTTGACGGCGTCACCCAGATCCTCCGCCGAAAGCGCGAGTTGGTCGTACGATTGCATGTCCATGAAATTGTAGCTGCCGCCGTCCTTATAAAGGTATTGCATCTCCCGCTTTTCCACGTGGGCCCGGGGCAGCTTCTCCCCCGCGTTGAAGGTCCGTTCGACGACGGCCCCGGTCCGGAGGTTTTTCAGCTTGGAGCGGACGAAGGCGGATCCCTTGCCCGGTTTGACGTGCTGGAATTCCACCACCTGGTAGGCGTCCCCGTCCAATTCAATGGTCAGGCCCGTGCGGAAATCGTTGGTTGAAACCAATGGTATCGCTCCTTCCCCGTGTTTTTCAGCAAAGCTCGAAAACCTTGGGCGCTCCGGTCAAAACCCGGTGGCCCCCGGCGGTGACCAGGACCGAATCCTCGATGCGTACTCCGCCCCAGCCGGGAATGTAAACCCCGGGCTCCACGGTCACCACCATGCCCGGCGCCAGCACGGTCTGGTCGGTATCCTTCAGGCGGGGGGACTCGTGAACGGCCAGTCCCACCCCGTGGCCGAGGGAGTGGCCGAAGTGCTCGCCGTGTCCGGCAACGGCGATTCTCTCCCGCACCAGGGCGTCCAGGGCCGCGGCGGTGATACCGGGCCGGACGGCTTCCACCCCCAGGGCCTGGGCCTCCCGCACCAGCCCGTATATTTCCCGCTGCTCCGGCGAGGGCCGTCCCAGAACGAAAGTGCGGGTGATGTCGGAATGATAACCGCCCCACACCGCCCCGAAATCCAGGGTCAGCAGGTCGCCTTCCTCAAGCCGGCGCTCCGACGCCGTCGCGTGCGGCATGGCCGAACGCGGCCCGGAGGCGGCAATGGTCTCGAAGGAAGCCCTTTCCGATCCCTTCAACCGCATCACGAATTCCAGCCTGGCCGCCACCTCGTTCTCGGTCATGCCGGGCCGCACCTGCGGGAGAACCTCGGCCAGGGCGTCGTCGGCGATCCGGCAGGCCCGGGCCAGGGCGGCGATCTCCGCCTCGTCCTTGACCAGGCGCAGGCCCTCCACCAAACCGTTCGCCGAATGAAGGGGGGAGCCCATCCTTGCCTCGAGCAAGGCATAGCCTTGGTGGGAAAGATAGTCGTCCTCCACCGCCACCTTCGTTCCGCCCCGTTCCCGGATCAGGTCGGCCAGGGGCTCCAGGAGGTCGCCTTTCACCAAAACGAAGGTGAATTCCGGACTCTCGGCGGCCGCCTGTTCGGCGTACCGGAAATCGCTTAGCAGGAAAACGCCCCGGTGATCGACGTACAGGACCCCGCTCGAGCCGGAAAAGCCGCTCAGGTAACGCATGTTGTTACCCCGCAGGATGACCAGCCCGTCCAGGCCACGCTCCTTCAGCCGGGTCCTCACCCGGTCCACCCGGGTCAACAGGCCGCGCCTCCCAGGATATGGGCCAGGGCGCGCAGGGCGAGCAGGTAGCCCTGGCTGCCCAACCCGCTTATCTGGCCCGTCAGGACCGGGGCCGTGACCGAATGGCGGCGGAATTCCTCCCGCGCCTGGATGTTGGACAGATGCACTTCGATACCCGGCAGCCCGGCATCGGCCAGGGCGTCGCGCAAACTGTACCCGTAGTGGGTCAAAGCGCCCGGGTTGATGACGATACCCTGGGCGCCGGCGGCATGGGCCTGCAAAAAATCCACCAACTCTCCCTCGTGGTTGGACTGGAAGAAAGTCAACCGCATTCCCAGACCGGCGGCCAATTCCTCCAGCCGGGCGTTGATGTCCGCCAGGGTCTCCCGGCCGTATACTTCCGGCTGCCGGTGGCCGGTGCGGTTGAGGTTGGGGCCGTTTACAACCAGTACGTGCAACGTCGCCACGGCCGCCCCGGGGCGGCCATCCACCTCCTGTGAGGAATTGTTTCCAAAACTTACGGCATCCATTTTACCACACCGGCTGTTCGCTGCAAAGACAATCCCGTCTGATCGCCGGGCGCCAAAAAATAATTGACAGTCGATATATTTTAACATTAAACTATAGGGGGGTGACGTCCTTGGAGCAGCCGAAATCCGCCCGTGACAAGACGGCCGAACTTTTATGGGAACTCGTACGCAACGTGCGCCGGATTTCCCACCCGGTCAAGAAGGGCGAGGTCACGATACAGCAGTTCATTCTGCTCAAGTCCCTGGGCCGGCACGGTGAACAAAAAGTGGGCGAACTGGCGGCCCGGGTACACCTCACCCAGAGTTCGGTCAGCATCGCCGTCAAGCGCCTGGAGAAGGAGGGTCTCGTGTTCAGGCAGCGCGATCCCGCCGACGAGCGGCGGGTCGGTCTGGCCCTCACGTCCGCCGGACGGGCGGTGTTGCGCAACTGGCAGGACAAATGGACCCAGGCCGTGACCGGGTTCCTGGACCGCCTGGACGGCCGGGAACAAGAACAGTTGCTGACGATTCTGCAAAAGATGCTCGACCGGGACAACGGCCCGGAGGAGGATTGAAATTGGACGGAGAAACCGTGCAGATCCACCCCGCCACGTCCCGGATCCCCTGGCTCCAACTCTTCATCCTGATGGCCGGCGCTTTTATGGCCTTCCTGGACACCAGCATCGTCAACGTGGCCATTCCCAAACTGATGGCCATTTTTGGCGCGGGCGTCGACAGCATCCAGTGGGTGACCACGGGCTACCTCCTGTCGGCCGGCGTCACCATTCCCATAACCGGCTACTTCGGCGACCGGCTCGGCGTCAAGAACATCTTCCTGATTTCGCTCGGTATCTTCACCCTTGGTTCCGCCCTTTGCAGCGCGGCCACCAGCGAGAACTTCCTGATAGCGGCCCGGGTGATCCAGGCGGTGGGCGGAGGTGCCATCATGCCGGTAACCACCTCCTACACCTATCAGATCGTCAGCCGGGACAGGATCGGACTGGCCCTCGGTACCAGGGGCATCGCCATGGCCGCGGCACCGGCCTTCGGTCCCGTTCTGGGCGGTTACCTCATCGACCATTTCGACTGGCATATCATCTTCACCATCAACGTGCCCATCGGTATTCTCACCATCTTGCTGGGCATGATGGTACTGCCCCGCATTCCCGTCCACACGAAACCCCGGCTCGACCTCCCGGGAATAGTGCTCATCATTGCCGGATCCTTCGCCGTGCTGCTGGGCCTGTCCCGCGGTCAAAGCGCCGGCTGGCACAGCCTGGGCATCGTCGTGGCCCTGACCGGAGGCGTTTTCGCCCTGACAACCTGGGTCCTCTGGGAACTCTCGACCGACCACCCCGTCATCGACCTGCGGGTGTTCAGAGGAAACGCGGTTCTGGCGGCCAGTTTCGCGGGCACCTTCCTGGTCACCGTCGCCCTGTATGCCGGCATCTTCCTGGTACCTATCTTCACCCAGCAAATTATGGGCTTTACCCCCTTCGAGACCGGCCTTTTGATGACGCCGGCAGCCGTAGTCATGGGCGTCATTTCGCCCCTGTCCGGCCGCCTGTTCGATCGTTTCGGGGCCGTGCCGCTCGTCCTGGCCGGCATCGTCATAGCCGCGGTCACCACCTTCCAGCTGAGCCGCCTGGACATCAATACTTCCTACCGAACCCTGCAGCTCTGGTACATGGAAAGATCGGCGGGCTTCGCCCTGTTCATGCTGCCTATGACCGCCGTCGGTCTGAACACGGTACCCCGTCAACTGATGAACCGGGTCACCTCCCTCAACAGCCTGGTGCGGCAACTGTCCGGTTCCTTGGGCATCGCCTACATCACCTATCTCTACAACCGGCAGGAACTGTTTTACAGCGCCATGTACGGCGAAAAGATCACCGCCTCATCTCCCACAACCTCCAGCTTCATCGACGGCGTCATCGCCTCCCTGCATGCGCATTCCACGCTGCCGGCCGCCGACGCCCGCGGCCTGGCGCTGTATTATCTGCAGCACCTGGTAACCAACCAGGCCACCACTTGGGCCATCGACTACACCATGGTCGTTGCCGCCGTCATCATCCTGGGCGTGTTACCGCTGGCATTTCTCCTGCGCCGTCCCGGGAAGGCGCACGGACAGCCCGGAGCCCAGTCGGCGGGGGTCCGGGGATAGGACGCCGCCGAGGCCGGGGACCGGCCCTTTTTTCCCTGCCGGCTTGACAGAACCCCACTCCGTTAATACTATTGGATCACAACGTTAAAAGTAATCCGGTCCGGATCCCGGGCCGGCCACCGTGACGAAAGGAGGTTTTGGTGTGACAAATCAGTATGCCGAATACATCAAAAACGTCAAGCGTAATCAAGCCAATAAACGATTACGATTGGAGCAAATAAGACAAAAGGCCTGGGATTATGCCAGAAAAATGGCCGATCTACTATATGATAAATATAACGCGACGGGTGTGTACCTTTTCGGCTCTGTCCTTGACAAAGGTAGTTTTAACGAAGATTCCGATATTGACATACTGGTCTTTGGCCTGGGCGATAAAGACTACTTTCAGGCCGTAAACGATCTGGATGATTTGATGCATTCCGAGTTTGGGCTGGATCTGGTTTGCGGCGAAAGCTGCAAGGAGAGTGTTTTGCAATTGATCATGGAAAGGAGCATCAAAATTGCTAAAGAAGGACGGCATCAGGAGGCTCATCAAGGAAATAGATGAGTCTATGCCCTATCTTGAAAACCTGGCCAGGAATATAAATGAACGAACGAGCATAATAAACAATACCAACGTTGACATAATAAGAGACGGCCTGATCGACGGTGTCGCCAAAGCGGCCGAAAGATTTTACACCGGTATCGAAAGCATACTGGAATTGATAATCCTCAAGGCATTTGACGAACAAGTACTGGATAGATCGGGTTGGCATCAAGAATTGCTGAACATGGCTGCCGATGACACACCGGAAAGGCCCCAGGTGATTTCCTCTGAAACATTCAAGCTGCTGAAACAATTGAAGAGTTTCAGGCATTTCTCCACCAAGGCCTACAAAGAAGCCTACGACTGGAGGAAAATGAATGACCTGGGTCCCGCTACCGACGAGGCATACCAATTACTGCAAAACGACCTGCGAAAGTTTTGCGAGTACCTTCGGGCCCTCATGGATGCCCTGGATTGAGTAGGGGGCGCCCCCGCCGGGCCGGAGCGCCCCCTCTCCTGCCTATCCCCGTTCAGTGCCCCGAAAGGTGCATCTTCTTCACCCGTACCGTGGGCGCGCCCACCCCGCCCATGAAGCGCAGGTCGTTGGCCGCTCCCTCGATCCCGAGCAACAATTCCATGATGTTACCCGCTATGGCCACACCCCGCACCGGTTCGGCCAGTTGGCCGTTTCTTATCAGGCGGCCGGCGGCCCCCACGGAAAAGTCCCCGGAAATGGGATTGGCCGTATGCATGCCCAGCACCTCGGTGACCAGGAATCCTTCCGTGAGGTCGCTCATCAGGGCGGCCGGGTCCGCCGGGCCCGGTTCCAGGTAGAAGTTGGTTATCCCCGTCTCCGGCGTGCTCTTGAAGGAACCCCGGGTGCCGTTGCCGGTGGATGCCCCGCCCAGACGCGCCGCCGTATAGGTGTTGTGCAAAAAGCCCAGCAAGCGGCCATGGTCCACCAGCACGGTGCGGCTGGTGGGCACCCCCTCGTCGTCCACCGGGGCCGAAGCCACCCCGTCGGCCAGGGTACCGTCGTCGACGAGGGTGACATGACCGGCCGCCACCTGCTGTCCCACACGCCCGGCAAACAGGGACCGCCCTTTGAGCACGGCCTCCCCGGTGAGGGCCGAAGCCGCCAGGCCCAGGAAACCGCCCGCGACGTAGGGGTCGAGCAGGACGGTCATGGCCCTGGTCGGCACCGGCTTGGCCCCCAACTGGTCCACGGCCCGCCGGGCCGCTTCCCGGCCCACCTGGGTGAATTTCAGGTCGCGGTAGCGCAGGGCCTGGTCCATGGCGAAACCGGTCTGGCTGTCTCCGTCCGCGGACGCCACCAGGTCCAGGTAGACGACGAAGTGGGCGGCGCGGTAAGCGTGTGAGAGCCCCGCGCTGTTGGCCACCTCGATCTCCACCTCTTCGTCCTGGTACACCGAGGACTCGATGATGTTGACGCGGGCATCCGTGGCCCGGGCTTCCCGCTCCATGGCCAGGGCCAGGTCGATCTTTTCCGGCACGGGTACCCGCCGGACGTCTTCGTCGTAAAGAAACAGTCCCTCCACCGGGGCGGCCGGAGGCGGAAACCGGCGCTCGGCGTCCGCAGCGGCCGCGGCGGCGTTGGCGACCGCCTCCCGCGCCACCCGGGCCAGGCCTTCCCGGGAGAGATCGGTGGTGTAGGCAAAACCCGGGCGGGAATCCTTGATCACCCGGAGACCCAGGCCGTGGTCGCCGGCCTGTTGCAGGGTTTCCACCCGTCCTTCGCGGACCTCGATCTTGAGTTGGCGCCGCCTCTGCAGATAGGCCTCGCCCTGGGCGCCGCCGTCCTCCACCAGGGCCAGAACCTCCCGCAGGTCGTTCAAATTGTCGTCTTTCATCATGATCCCTCCGTGTTGCAATCCCCACCCGGCGCCGGCACCGGGTGCAACGGGCAGAACTCCTGTCCGGTCCGGCCGGCCCCGCCCTCCCCTCCGTATAATGTCCCGCCGCCACGGGAAAAAATAACAGGAGGAGATATTTCCAAAAAAGAGAGGGGCAGATCAGTGGAAATCGGACAGGCGCGCACGAACTGGGACGATTGGAAGAAATACCTGGGACACATGGTCGAGTTTGCCGAAGAACTCGGCATGTCCCACGATCGCATCAAGGGTATGGCCGCCCAGGCGGGTGACCTGTTGGCCCAGCACGTTCCGCCGGCCAATCCCGAGCAGAAGGTGCTCAAGGAACTCTGGGACGTGGCCGACGAACACGAACAGGAGACGCTGGCCGGTCTCATGACCAAGCTGGCCAAGCGCAGCTAGAACACCGGGGCAGGATCGACCTGCCCCTTTTCCCTTCTAAAGGCGCCTGATGCCGGGCGAACCCGGCGCCCCCGCCTGGCCTCCCACCACCAACTCCCGGATGGCCAGGGTCGGCTGGGCGTCACCCACGGGCGCACCCTGGCCCTCCTTGCCGCAGGTACCGGTGCCGAACCCTAGGTCGTTCCCGACCATGGTCACCTGCCGCAGGGTCTCCGGCCCGTTGCCGGTCAGGGTGGCGCCCCGCACCATGGCCCCCTGCTTGCCGTCCTCGATCAGGTAGCCTTCCGCCACCTCGAAAACGAAGTCGCCGGTGGTGGTATTGACCTGCCCCCCGCCCATCTTGCGCACCAGGAAGCCGCGCCCGGTTTCCCGGACGATCCTTTCCGGATCCATTTCACCCGGTTTGATGTATGTATTGGCCATGCGGACGATGGGTTTGTGCTGGTACGACTCCCGGCGTCCGTGCCCGTTGGAGCCCTTCCCCTGCTTCTGTGCGCTCAAGCGGTCGAAAAGGTACTCCGTCAGGATGCCCTTTTCCATGAGCACCACCGGCCGGGCCGGCGTGCCCTCGTCGTCGAAACGGTAGGATCCGTACCGCCCGGGCAGGGTGGCGTCGTCGACGACCGTGATTTCCGGCGCGGCCACTTCCTGTCCCAGCTTGCCGCCGTAGACGGACAATCCCTTCAGGACCAGGTCGGCCTCCAGGCCGTGCCCGCAAGCCTCGTGGATCATGGTTCCGCCCGCCTCGGACGCCATCACCACGGGCATCTTGCCGGCGGGAGCCGGAGGTGCCTCCAGCATGGCCACCGCCCGGGAGGCCGCCTTGCGCGCCAGGTCTTCCGGCTTTTCCGCCCTCAGGAGTTCGAAGCCGGCCACCCCGCCCGCGGTTTCCAAACCGGTCTGCATGAGCGGGCCGCTGGCGGCCACCACCTGGATCACCAGACGGGTCCGGATCCGTTCGTCCTCCACGTACACGCCGTCGCTGTTGGCGATGACCACTTCCTGGATAACGTCGCCGTACCCGGTCATGACCTGGCGGATCCTCTCCCGGTCCACGTCCCGGGCGGCCCGGTCGGCCGCTTCCACCGCGGCCGTCTTCCGGGCGACCTCCACCTCGTCCGGCCGCTCCCGGACCTGGAACGCCGGATGCGGCGTCAGGTCGCCCAACTCGACGACCCGGTGCGGGACGCCGCCCCTGGCGGCCTGGGCCACCGTTTCGGCCGCCGAAACCAGTCCTTTGGCGCTCAGATCGTTGGTGTAGGCGTAAGCGGTGGTTTCCCCGCTGACGACCCTTATCCCGGCGCCGTTGTCCACCCCCGAGTGCACCCGCTCGATGCGCCGGTCCTCGCAACTGATGGAGGTGGTTCTCTTGTGTTCCACGAAGATGTCGGCAAAGTCGCCGCCCTTGGCCAGGGCCGCCGCCAGGGCCTCCTTCAGCAGGGCCCGGTCGACGGTCAGGAATTTGTTTGCCACCGGCTTTCCCGCGTTTTCCCAAAGCCCGCGGAACCCTCCCCAGGTGGGTTCCGTCGGTCGGGGCGAGAACGCGGTCCCTCCCTTCCGCTGTCCCTCCTAGTATAACCCTATTCCTGCCGCGATGTTCCCTCTTTCGCCGCCTCCGCCCGGAACACCTGCTCCACCAGGCGGCGCAGGACGGCGGTCTTTTCGCCGGGGCGGCCCACTGCTTGTCCGGACACTTCCACCAGGGGCATGACGCCGAGAAGCGAATTGGTCAGGAAAACCTCGTCGGCCGCCGCCAACTCCCGCGGTTCCACCGCCCTTTCCTCCGGGACCAGCCCCGCCGCGGGAGCCAATTCCAGGACCAGGCCGCGGACGATCCCCGGCAGCAGGCCCTGTTCCTCGTCCGGGGTGACCAGCCGCCTCCCGCGGATCAGGAAGACGTTCCCGGCCGAAGCCTCGGCCAGGCGGCCGGCCGTATTCAGGAACAGGACCTCGTCAAAACCCTCGTGACGCGCCTTTTCCCGGGCCAGCAGGTTCTCCAGGTAACAGGTGGTCTTGTGCCGGACCAGGGCGGAAGTCTCGTTGCGCCGCGCCCCGGCCCATCCGGCCCGGTAACCCCGCCCATAATCCCGGTGCGGCAGGGGCCGCGCCGTGATCACCAGGTTCCCCTCCCCGCCCGGGATCCCCGCCGACCAGGTGACGCGCAGGGCCCCGTCTCCCCCGCCGTTTCGTTCGACGGTGGATTGTATCAACTCCTCCGGATCGGCGGGCGCCGGCAGGCCGAGGGACCGGCAGCCGGCGGCGAGGCGCGTGTAGGGCCGCGGCCAGACCCCGGGGCGCCCCGCCAGGACCAGGACGGTTTCAAAGAGCCCGAAGCCGTACAGAAAGCCCCGGTCGTCAGCCGGGATAGCGGCTTCTTCCCGGGGTAGAAACCGCCCGTTGACGCACACTATGTCCCCCATAGCCCCGCCGCCTCCCGGGAAAGCCCCAGGGCCCCGAACAGGGCCCGGGCCTTGTCCAGGGTCTCCCGGTACTCCATCTCCGGATCGGAGTCGTAGGTGATGCCGCCCCCCACCTGCCAGTGCACCCGGCCGTCCCTGAAGACCAGCGTGCGGATGACGATGTTGAGGTCGGCGTCACCGTCGAAGCCCAGGTAGCCGATGGAACCGGTGTAAAGGCCCCGGCGCACCGGCTCCACTTCCTCGATGATCTCCATGGCCCGGACCTTGGGGGCCCCGCTGATGGAGCCGCCGGGGAAGGCGGCCGCCAGAAGGTCCGCCACGTCCCGGCCGGGGGCGAGTTCCCCGGTCACCGTGGCCACCAGGTGGTAGACCGTGGCGTACGTCTCCAGGCGGAAGAGTTCGGGCACCCGGACCGATCCGGTGCGGCACACCCGGCCCAGGTCGTTGCGCTCCATGTCCACGATCATGACCAATTCGGCCCGGTCCTTGGCGCTGTTCCACAGTTCACCCGCCAGGCGCCGGTCCTCCTCCGGGCCGGCGCCGCGGGGACGCGTACCCTTGATGGGGCGGGTCTCCACCCGGGTACCGTTGACCTTCAAAAAGCGCTCCATGCTCGAGCAGGCCGCCTGCACGTCCGGAAAACCCAGAAACGCCGCCATGGGCGCGGGAGACAGCACGCGCAGGCGCCGGTAGACCGCCCAGGGATCCGGGCGGCCGGACAGGGAGAAGCGCTGGGATATGTTCGCCTGGAAGATCTCCCCGGCGGCTATGTATTCCCGTACTTTCTCCACGGCGCGGACATATGACTCCCGGTCGAAGGGACAACTCACCCGGTACGGACCCTGGACGGAAGCAACCCTCTCCCCCCCAACGGGCCCGGTGACGATCCGCTCCAGTTCCTCCAGCCGCCCGCGGGCCCGCTCCATACGGGAGACCGGGTCATTTTCCGGATAACCGCAGGACACCGCCCATACTTCGCCGCTGGCGCCGTCCACCAGCACGGCCCGGTCGTAAAAGCCCAGGCAGAGGTCGTCCATGCCCAGGTCGTCCACCGCCAGGCGCGGCAGACGTTCCAGGCGCCGCCCCAGGTCGTAGGCAAAGTAGCCCACCGCCCCGCCGGCAAAAGGCAGGGGGCCGGGCGGCAGACGAAAGGAGTGGAGAAGGTGCCGCAGTTCCCGTAGGGGATCCCCGTAAAACGTATGGCTTCTACCGCCGTCTTCCATCCGGATGCGGTCATCCCGGCTGCGCAGCACCAGGGGCGGATCGGCGCCCATGATGGACCAGCGGCCCAGGCCCTCCACCGGCAGGCTGGACTCCAAGAGGAACGGGTAAGGTAGCGCCCGCAAAGGTTCGAACAGCCGGGCCGCGTCGGCCTCCACCGCCAGTTTTCGGAACAGGGGCGGCCCGGTCAGCATCCGTTCCCCGGTTGGGCCAGGAAGCGGGCCAGGGCGCCCTCGTCAAACGCCGGGACGATTTCCCCGCGGCCGGCCGCCCGCGGCAAGACCAGGGTGATGACCCCGCCCTTCACCTTCTTGTCCCGGTGCATGACGGCCAGATACTCCCCGGGAGCGAACTCCCGCGGCCAACGGGTGGGCAGTCCCGCCCGCTCCACCAGGTGCACGAGGCGGCGGGCGTCGGTATCGTCCAGGAGGCCGCTTTCCACCGCCAGGCGGGCCGCCGCCGCCATCCCCACGGCCACGGCCTGGCCGTGGTTACAGGCGTAGCCCGAAAGGGTCTCCACGGCGTGACCGAAAGTGTGGCCGAAGTTCAAAAGGGCCCTCTCACCCCGCTCCCGCTCGTCCGCGGCCACAATGGCCGCTTTCAGCCGGCAGGCCCGGGCCACGGCCCACTCCAGGGCCTCCTGGTCCCGCGTCAGCAGGCGGTCCAGATGGTCCTCCAGCCAGCGAAAAAAAACAGCGTCCCGGATCATGGCCACCTTGATGATCTCGGCCAGTCCGCAGGACAACTCTTCGTCCGGCAGCGTCTTCAGGGTCAAAGTATCGGAGAGCACCAGCCGGGGCTGGTAAAAGGCCCCGACCAGGTTCTTGCCCCGCGGCAGGTTTACGGCCACCTTGCCGCCCACGCTGGAATCCACCTGGGCCAGCAGGGTGGTGGGCACCTGCACGAAGGGCACACCGCGCAAGTAAGTGGCGGCCACGAAGCCGGCCAGGTCCCCGGTCACCCCGCCCCCCAGGGCCACGACGGGGCTCGAGCGGTCCAAGCCGGCCGTCAGAGCCTCGTCGAAGAGCCGCGCCGCCTGGTCCAGGGACTTGGCGGCCTCGCCGTCGGGTATCAGGGCCTTTGCTGCCGCGAAACCCGCTCCTTCCAGGCTGGCGGTCACCGTCGCACCGAAGAGGCCCCACACTCTTTCATTGCTTACCACCAGGGCCCGGCGCCCCTCCACCAGGCCGGCCAGGCGCGCTCCCAAACCGTCCAGAACCCCCGGGCCGACGACGATGGGATAACTCCGCCGGCCCAGGTCCACGGTCACCTCCACCATTACTCCCGTCCCCCGTTCAGATAGCCCAGAATGCTTTCCACCGCCTCCCAGGGACTGAGCGTCCCGGTGTCGACGGTGAACTCAGCCATGGCGTAAGCTCCCCGGCGTTCGGCCATCAGCCGGTGTAAAGTGGTTTTCAGGTCCTGGCCGCGATTTAGGAGAGGCCGGTCCCGCTTGCCCCGGATACGCCGGTAGATGGTGTCGGCGTCGGCCTCCAGGCCGATGAAGACGCCGTTCCCCCCCAGAAGCCGCACGTTTTCCTGGTTCAGCACCAAACCCCCGCCGGTGGCGACGACCAGGCCCTCCTGACCGGCCAGTTTCCGGACCAGCAGGGCTTCCTCGGAACGGAAACGCACTTCTCCGTAACGGCTGAAAATCTGGGCGACGCTCTTGCCGAAAAGGTTCTCGATTTCCCGGTCGGTATCCACGAAGGGACGTCCCAACCGGTCCGCCAGGCGGCGCCCCACCGCCGTCTTGCCCGTACCCATGAAGCCGATGAGGATTATGTTGCGCAAGGCTTTCACACCTGCCTCAACCGGGACTGGTAGAGGGACACCCCCGCCTTCAGATCGGCCAGGCTGTCGCCCCCGAACTTTTCCAGGAATGCCCGCGCCAGTTCCCAGGCCACCACGGCCTCGGCCACCACCAGGGCCGCGGGCACGGCGCACACGTCCGACCTTTCCACTGCCGCGCGGGCCCTTTGGCGCGACACCAGGTCCACGCTGGCCAGGGGCCGGCCCAGGGTGGGTATCGGTTTCATCGCCGCCCGTACCAGCACCGCCTCGCCGTTGGTGATGCCGCCCTCAATGCCTCCGGCCCGGTTGGTGGACCGGGAAAAACCCCGCTCCGGAGCGTAGGCGATTTCGTCGTGCACGGCGGAACCGGGCCGGCCCGCGGCGGCAAAGCCGGCCCCCACCTCCACGCCCTTGATAGCCTGGATACTCATCAGGGCCCCGGCCAGACGGCCGTCCAGGCGCCGGTCCCAATGCACGTGGCTCCCCAGGCCCGGCGGCACGCCCACGGCCGCGATTTCCACCACCCCGCCCAGAGTGTCGCCGGCCTCCCGGGCCCGGTCGATGGCCCGCATCATGGCCTCCCCCGCGGCCGCGTCACAGCAGGAGACCGGAGAAGTCGCCACCGCCTCCGGCCATAGCGCCGGCGGCGGCGCGGAGGAATCGGTGACCGGACCGATGGCCGTCACCCGGCCGTACACGGTTACCCCCAGTTCCTCCAAAAGACGTCGCGCACACGTGCCCACGGCCACCCGCATGGTCGTCTCCCGGGCGCTCGACCGTTCCAGGACGTTGCGGACATCCCGGTGCCCGTATTTCATCACCCCGGCCAGGTCGGCATGACCGGGGCGCGGACAGGTCACCACCCGCTCGTCCACCGCGGCGTCGTCGCCGGAGGCCATGACCCGCCGCCAGTTGGCCCAGTCCCGGTTGGGGACCACCAGGGCCACCGGCGACCCCAGGGTCAGGCCGCCCCGCACCCCGGCCAGAAAACGGACCCGGTCCCTCTCGATCCGCATGCGGCCGCCCCGGCCGTATCCGCCCTGCCGCCGGGCCAGTTGGGCGTCTATGTGTCCGGTCGTGACCGGTATCCCCGCCGGCAGTCCCTCCACAATCCCCACCAGGGCGGGGCCGTGCGATTCCCCGGCGTCCAAAAAGCGCAGCATGATCTCCCTCCCTACAACCGGGCCATTCCTCGGGCCAGGGCCGCCCGCATGACCGCAAGCGGCGCCGGGCACGCCGTCCAAAGTTCAAAGGCCAAGGCCCCCTGGTGCAGCAGCATGGCACCGCCGCCCAGGACCCGGGCGCCGTGTTCCCGGGCCGAGCGCAAAAAGAGGGTTTCGGCCGGATTGTATACCAGGTCGGCCACCAGGGTTCCCGCGCGCAGGGAACCGAAAGGAAAAGGAACGCCCTCCCCCGGCCGCGGATGCATACCCATGGACGTGGCCTGCACCACCAAAGCGCAGGTGCCGGCGATCTCCGCCAGGCTACCCGGGCCGGTCCAGGGCAGGGCCCGGGCGCGTACGCCCAACCCTTCGATGTGGGCGGCCAAAGCCATAGCCCTCTCCACGGTGCGGTTGGCCACCAGCACCTCCCGCGCCCCGGCCATGGCCAGGCCTACGGCCACCGAACGGGCCGCCCCCCCGGCGCCCAGGATGAGCACGCTCCGGTCCCGCGGGTCGAAGGCCCCATCGATTCGCAGGGCGGCCAGAAAACCGGCCGCATCGGTATTGTGCCCGGTCAGCACCCCGCCGGCGTTGACCACCGTGTTCACGGCCCCGATGGAGCGGGCTTCCGGCGCCAGGTCGTCCAATAAAGGGAGAACCGCTTCCTTGTGGGGGACGGTCAGGTTGACCCCGGCCAGGTCCAGGGCGCGCACCCCGCGCACGGCATCACGCAGCCGCCCGGGCGGCACGTTAAACGGCAGGTACACCCAGTCCAGGCCCAGACTGGCAAAGGCGGCGTTGTGCATGGCCGGGGAGAGGGTATGTCCCACCGGGTGGCCGAAAAGCCCGGTCACCCTGGTTTTCCCGCCGATCATGGCCCGACGCGGCCCCTGGCCGCCAGCCGGGCCAGGACCACTCTCTCCAGGGGCCGGCTGATGAGGCGTGTGGCGATGAATTCCTTGCTTCCACCGTCGATTGCGGCGGTGGAAGCTCAGGAAGTCGGTGATGATTTCCACGCGAGATACTCCGCGAAGTCGAGGATGTATCACTACAGGATCCTGAACAGGAATGTTCGGAGTGCTCTGGAAAGCCGGTTCTGCTGGCATGTGAGGAGTCCGCTCGATGTGGCGCTGATGAAGGATAGCGCGGAGCCCCTTTGGGGGATTCACGATTTTTCATCATTCGCATGCGCTGACAGGGACGAAGGCAGTCCGGTCCGCAATCTTACGGAGATCGATGTTCGACGCAGCGGGGAGCATGTTATCGTGACATTGCGAGCCAATGCGTTTCTGAGGTCGATGGCGAGGATCGTGGTCGGGACGCTTGTTGAGGTGGGGCTCGGACGGAGACCCGGCTCACAGATAAAGGAAATACTCGAGGCCGCTGACCGGAGATTGGCGGGAAAAACGGCGCCTGCTCAGGGATTATGCCTTAAGGATGTTGAATACTGAAGAGGATACGCGATGGGAACATATTTCGCTAAGCGGGAAGATATGACGAGAAAGTGGTTTGTGGTGGACGCAGATGGCATGTCGCTTGGGCGCTTGGCCGTCGAGGTCGCCAAAATCCTTCGGGGTAAGCACAAACCGACCTTTACACCGCACGTTGACTGCGGCGATCATGTGATCGTGGTAAACGCCGATAAGTGCGTGCTCACCGGCGCCTCGAAAGCTGCCGAACCAATTCACCATCATACCGGCTTCCCTGGTGGGCTTAAGAGCGTTGCACGTGGTGAAGTGCTGGAAAAGACTCCTGAAAAGGCTATTATGAGAGCCGTCAAGGGTATGCTCCCGCATAACAAGCTCGGAGACGCTATGCTTAAGAAGCTCAAGGTCCACGTAGGACCCGAGCATAACCACGAAGCACAGAAGCCCGAAGAATTGAAATTCAGCTAGTTAAGATAGCTTTGTTCATCTGACGGAGGATGAGTTTTGGAACAGACCGCAAGATACTATGGTACGGGTCACAGGAAGAACGCAACGGCTAAGGTGTGGCTCACTCCTGGTGAGGGCAACGTTTCGATAAACGGTGTGCCGATGAGCCAGTATGTCGGCCGTAAGGCGCTCGAGCTGTTGATTCTCCAGCCGTTCGAGGCTGTCGGGGCGGCGGGAAAGTATGATGTCAACGCCAAATGCCTCGGTGGAGGAATCGCGGGACAAGCCGGAGCCGTCAGGCACGGTATTAGCGTTGCGCTGCTGCAGGTTGGCGCGGATATGCGAACACCGCTGCGCAGGCAGGGCTTCCTAACCCGAGACCCAAGAGTTAAAGAGCGAAAGAAATACGGTCGCAAGCGAGCGAGGAGAGGGTTCCAGTTCTCCAAGCGCTAAAAAAGCTTCCGCGGAAGTTTTGCTTGCGCATCGACTATGGCCCGGAGGCCTTCCGCCACCGGGCCAATTACTGCGTACGGGGTAAGGACATTTCATCCTGCCCCTTATTTATGTACGTGATTATATGAGTCTGAAGAGCTTTGTTAATGGTTGCAAGTAGCCATTAAGCGAACAATAGGTGACAAATAGATAACAGGCAAGCGATGATAACCTGCGACACTGGGTAACATACCTCCGATGTACTAAATCCTGCCCCTCAAAAGACAGCATCCCCAAAAGAATAAGGCACCGCAATTAAGGAGGATGAACTTTTGTCCTGGGGGAGGAAGAACCTGAGCATCATTTAAGGTAAGGAATCGTGGCATGAACACTCTCGTGACTGCTACGCGGCACCTCTCGCAGCCCTGCGGGTTGCTGCCGACCAAGGACTGTCGTGTTCACCACGAAGGGAACGAAAATGGCAAAAAACGCCATTTTCGAAGGAGGAAAAGAGTGAAAAGGTCAGTTGTCGTGTTTGTCTGTGCTGCGGCACTATTGATCCCTGCTATGGCAGCGTTCGCCGGCTCCAACTGCCCGTCGATTACAGTACGGGTAGGGAGCAATCAGGCTACCTGGACATGCCCGGTTACGCCGAACGGTGGTTCCTGGACCTACACACTGGACAGTGACGTTGTTCTCCCGAACGGCGTAGGCACCCTGCTTAAAGGCAAGACCAAGTTCCAGAAGGGCGGCGATCCATTCGTCTTTGCTGATTTCGGGCTGCATCTGAACGGGCCGGGAACTGTTTTCGTGGATTCAGGGCTGTTGACTTTCACGTCTATAACGGATCCGCAGGCCTATGCGACCGCCGGTATCACGCTGACGGCGGGAGCGGATCCTCTCACCGAAGCTGGTAGCTATGCCGGTGGAACAAAGGCATATCAAGCCACATATAATGGTGGGAATGTCTTCGCGCAGTTGGTCCCGACTCTTACTGCTGCCCCTACCACTACCAATACCATATCTGACAGGTTCCCGCTTACTGATACTGTCATAATACCGGGAAGCGTGAGCAGCATCGAAGGCCAGTTCAGCTTCTTTGCATACGCAGCGGGTGATGTGAGCGGTACGAGTCGGTTTGAAGTTACTCCGCAGATACCTGAATTTGGCAGCCTTTCGCTGGCTCTATGCGCGGGTCTGCCTGCTGTTGCGGCGAGGTTCCTGCGCAGGAGGCGCAGTGCGTAGTTTGCATGAATATAAGGCGGTGCCGAAGTCTTCTCCGGGCGTGGGGTATCCCGCGCCCTTATTTTTTATTTCTTGATTAAGATGCTTGTGCGCATAGTGTGATTGCATCATTAGAAGGATGCCCGCTTATGTATGGCTGCTAGTAATTATACGGTTAATATGTATGTTTCTTCATCGAGGAGTGATACACTTGCGCATCGTGCGGGTAACATACTTGCGTTCTACGCTGCCATACAGGTAAAAGATATCCCAAAAGTTGCATGCAGCGCTGCCATTCTCTTACTCCGGAGTAAATCAGGATATCTCTTGCCTGGTGACGTGTTGAATAACGAGCCTGGTGCGGTGCGATGAAGACCCGGTTCCGCGCCACAACCACATTCTCTATTGGTGAAGGAGGAAAGAGCGTGAAAATGTCTATTAAGGTTTCCCTGTGTATGCTGGCGCTGTTAATCTGCGCCGTAGTGGCGTCGGCTGCGAATATGAATGGGCCCGTTACAATTCGTGTGTCGTCTCTTGACAATTCTGCTGTGTGGCAGCAGACCTACAACCCCGTCCAATCCGGTAATACATGGTCGTATCAGCTCGATCAACCGGTCGATCTTGTTTACAGTGGGAATCAGCTTGGTCGGCTTACCAGCCTTGCGTTCGGTGTTCAGGGTGATCCCGCGATCAGTCTGGATTTTGCCATCCATGCATTTGTTCCAGTGAATGTCTTCATTGATTCGGGGACGTTAACATTTGCTCCGATTAATAACCCGACGGCATTCGCTACCGGTGGCCTTACTTTGACTGCTGATAACAACGGAGCTACCCTGGATGGCAATTTCTCCGGAGGTAAGGCATACGAGGCAACGTATAATGGAGGCACGGTATTTGCCGATCTGCTTCCGAGCTTCAGTGCTCAGCCGACTACCACAAATACGGAGAACGATCGTTTCCCGCCAACAGGGCTTGCTACTGTTGGTACCTCCGTAAGCAGTATGAGATCGCAATACAGCTTCAGCCTTTCCGGTGGTGATGACGCCAGCGGCACAAGCCGGTTTAGTATGGAGCCGGTACCTGATGCCAGCACCCTGGCACTGGCTTTTGCTGGATGCGCGCCTCTTCTGGGTGGACTTGCGCTGCGCAGGCGGCGTGCCTGATACCTTAATAAAGACCTGTTCTTAAGTCGGGCTGCTCCCAATGGGGCAGCCTTTCTTATATTAGCTTTATAGGCTCGACAACCCCAGGTAACTCCTCGACATGCTCCCAAACCGATGTGTATAATACCATCATTGCAGGAGTAGAATTATGAAGATTATCGTATGTCCCGATTCATTTAAGGGAAGCTTATCATCGGTAGAGGCGGCATCCGCGATCGAGCGTGGGCTTCGGTCTGGTGGCGGCTCCTCAGAGATTGAGGTTATAGTCATCCCGATAGCAGACGGAGGCGAGGGAACTGTCGATGCGCTCGTTAGGGCTACCGGGGGTGAAGTCCACTATGTGCGTGTTCATGATCCGCTGCTTCGCGAAGTCGATGCCCGTTATGGGATCTTGGGCGGAGGGCGTGCCGCGGCGGTTGAAATGGCAGCTGCATCCGGTCTTTATCTGCTTGCGGAGCAGGAGCGAAATCCGCTTATCACCAGTACTTATGGCACCGGCGAGCTTCTGCTTGCTGCTACTCGGGAGGGTGTGGAGAAAATCGTGGTTGGTATCGGAGGAAGCGCTACCAATGATGGCGGGACCGGTGCGATGAGCGCTCTTGGGGTGAGATTCCTCGATGCCGAAGACCGCGATCTTCCACCGGGCGGCGCCGTGCTTTCACGCCTTGCCCGGGTAGACATGGACGGGTTCATTTTTCCTATTGATAGAATTGGGGTTGAAGTCGCATGTGATGTTACGAATCCGCTTTGCGGGCCATTGGGGGCTTCCGCGGTTTTTGGTCCGCAAAAGGGAGCTGATCGGGAGATGGTTGAGCTGCTCGATGCCGCCCTGGCTCGTTATGCCGGTATATTAAAACGGGATATCGGTGTCGATATAATAGATACTCCCGGCGCCGGAGCCGCGGGTGGACTTGGGGCGGCGCTGGCTGTTTTTCTAAAGGCAAAGCTCAGATCCGGCATCGATATGGTATTGGATGCGGCATCGTTCGATGAAGCGGTAATGAACGCGGACCTGGTCATAACCGGTGAAGGCAGAATCGACGAACAGACGGCTTATGGGAAGGCAATTGGCGGAGTGCTTGTGAGAGCATCGAAAGCGGGAGTGCCCGTGGCTGCAATCGCGGGATCCGTATCAGGTGATATTGATAAACTTCGCGAAGCCGGCTTATCATCGATTTATGCGATATCTTCAGGCGTTTCCCTGGACTATGCCATGTTGCATGCCGCAGAATTGGCAGAGGCTGCCGCGGCAAAGCTGATGCAGGACTATCAAGCGCAAGAACGGCGCAAGCCCGAATAGGCCCGCGCCGCTCCCGCGTATGTCCCGGTCGCTAAGTTGTATTAATGAGTTTCATACAGTTATGCGACGTACTGGCGTGTGCGAAACATTCTGCCAGATTGTCACTACACTACTAGAAACTCAGTAGTTCTTACAATTATGTGTTGTTACGGGAAATCCTTTGCTCGAAACTCTACTTCCGCCGTCTGCGGCTTTTTATCAGACCCAAGCCTGTTACAAAGCCGGCGAGAGCCGCGAGCGATGAAGGCTCTGGATGAACAGGCCCTGTATACTTCGTAAGATTGGTCAGGTAGGTCTTGCTGTTATAATCGAGGACATATATTGTCCCCAATCCACCCTCCTGCCCGAGGACCACAGGTCCACTGATCGATGCTCCTGATACGCTCGATACCGTGCGGGTCCATTCGGTGCTGCCGTCAACGGGGTTCAGTGCGTAGATATCCGCAGGCCAGGCGCCGAGGACTATATTTCCCTGATTGTCGATTGTAGGTGCTGAGTAGAGCGGTCCTCCTGTGCGGCGTGTCCATTTCAGATGGCCGCTGGAATCGAGTGCGTATAGGTTGAGATCCTGGCTGCCGAAGTAGACGGTGCCGTCAGATGCGATAGCCGCGGCGCAGGTTATCTTGCTCTGGGCTTTAAAGCTCCACAGCATGTGCCCATCGGATGCGAATGCGTAGAAATCACCGGTGGAGCTGCCTGCATAGATCGTGCCGTCGTCTCCGACTGCGCAGTTGTATGTGGGCGAGATCACGTTCGACTTCCACTTTACCACTCCACCCGTGTCGACTGCGTAGATGCGACCGTCCGCGCAGGATGCATATAGAGTTGATCCGTCGGGGGACATACTGAGAGCCTGGCGGATACTTCCTCCCACCGAACATTTCCACTTCAACGTCCCATTCGGGTTGACGGCATACATGCTGTTGTCATCTGCGCCGAAGTAAATTGTCCCATCTTTACCGAGCAGTACGGGAGAGGGCTGAGACGTACTTGTGAACCTGAACGAAGCAGCCCATTTCGATGTCCCGTTAGCGTTAAGCGCGACGATCTGGCCTGTGGTTCCGAAATACACCGATCCATCGGCGCCTAAAGCGGCACTTCCGCACGCGGGTGACTCTGTTCTGTAAGCCCACTTAACAGTGCCGTCTCCGTTCCGTGCGTACATGTAGTTGTCATAGGTGCCGTAGTAGAGCGTTCCATTCTGGCCGATGACCGGGGTGAAACCCGTATTCACGGGCATGCTCCACGCCAGCGTCGGCTGATATGTGAGCTCCATACCGGACCTGCCGGTTCTCTGTGCGTCATCTCTATAGGTGGAGCACTGAGGGTCGCAGGACGCCGCTCCCACCATGCTCATCCCAAGAACTGACGCGATTGCCAGTAGGGCCGCGGTGCGGCCCCACCTTCTGGTGTGTTTATTCAGATATTGCATATCGATCCCTACCCTTGAACCGTGATGCCTGGCTGATGCAGTGCAATAATCGTGCCAATATAAGAAACAGATGAGTAAGGGTGTTGCCAATAAATGTATAGCTGAGCCACATGAAGAACAATGTATGGTTGAGGTTGCGATATATGGTGATAATGCTGTGCTGGTGACAAAATAAAAATAACTATATGAATGGTAGGTTTGAAGTAGCAGGCGGCCTGGGTATTCTGCCTGGGCTGGTCATTGTGGCGGGCAAGCAAGCCCGCCCGGAACATCGATAGATGAATGGTCTAGGTTTTCCCGCTAGACAATCCTGCTAAACGCACGAGGTTAACTTGCGCTCCGCGGGATTAAAGACCTTGCTGAAAGGGGCCTGCAGTGGGGTCTTCTGGAGAGAACCGGACCGGCGACCCAGTCGCTAAATCCTGTCGTGAAAACTGAAAAGGAAGGGGGCTGAGAAGAGTGGTTCTTCTCAGCCATGGCCTCCAAGAACGGTCTGGGTAGGGATCGCTTTGTCGGCCAGGTGCATTGTAGCCGGTGATCAGGTCATTGTCAAGACACCGGCAGGCCGTCAAGCAACTGCCCTCGGTGGGGTGAGCCCGTAGGAATGGAGCCCGCCCGATGTAATTCAATCAAGGAGGTGGTAGATATCGCCTTGGACAGTTGAACGGCCTGTCCGGCATCCGGGACAACAATCTAATTGATTCGTTCCGGATGGAGCGTGGAGGTGCTGCCCGCGCCCCTGGATAGGAAGCACGCTAGTGCGGCACAACAGATAAATTCTCTGTTTACCTCAAGGAGGCTATACGATGCAAAGGATTATACTTCTGGTCTTGGCATTGACCATGCTGTTCGCCGTGCCGACCATGGCCGGTCGGGTTGCTAGCACACCTAGACTGCACGTTATACCAGTCTTCCAGGCTTGCCCTGCAACCTCGTCTTGCACCGCTTTCGGCGGTTATAACACTACGATTACGACACCCGTCATCAGCGCTGCTCCTGGCGTTCTGTCCATCGTCCCCGGAACCGACTGGGCCAACTTCGTGGCCGCTGCTCAGGTTCCCGGCCAGTCCTGGACAATCAAGAACGTAACTCTGGTTAAGCAGACACCGTCGCACGTGCAGTGCAAGTTCGCTGCGGATGGCGTTACCCCGATTTTCCCTGAGCACACCGTGACTCAGCAGGGCACGCCCAATATCCGCACGTGGTGGCCTCTCATGTATGAGATTCCTTCCACCACATTCACACTGACCATCCTTTACGGCACGCCGAACCTGTTCGACGATGACGGCCCTCTTGGCCCGAACCCGCCTGCGTGGGTCCATGTCGAGCAGTGGGTATGGCACGTGGAATCTAATCTGACGGCCCTTAGCAACCTTCTCGAGCTCTTCCACGAGCTGCCCTTCGGTCTGGATGAAGTACCGCTCGTTTCCGACGAGCCGCTTTACACGATGCTTCAGTTCAAGTTGGCTTCCGCGCAGACTGCGTTCACCAACTGTGACCTGGTTACCGCTTCCTCGATCCTGGCCGATTTCGAGCTCGAGGTTATGGACGCCTGCATCGGCGCTTCCCCCTCGTTCCCGAACCCGACCGGACCTGGCACCGGTATCGCCAACAGCCTGGAGAACCCTGCTTGCTGCAAGCTTCTCATCGACGTAGAGTATATTCTCCAGACCACCGGCATCGGTCAGCCGGCCAAGTAAGTTGGTCTGAACCAAGTCCGTACAGGGCCTGATTAGGACCGGGACCAAATGCAATAATGGGGGTCGCTTCGGCGGCTCCCAGAAAATAAAACCCAATCAAATCAAATAATCTCTAGACTGCAAATTAACGAGCTAACACCAAGGGGCCATGAGGAAAGCAATCGGCCATCTATCAGGCCAAGGCAGGTAGGAGGAACTAAAGTGAAGGTAAGAAATACTTTTCTTCTGATCGGCGCCATTCTATCGCTGGGCACGGCTGCGGGGGCAGCAACCCCAACGCCGGTGGCTGTACACTATAAGGCAAAACTCCAGTCCCAAAGCTTCGGTAATATGGGCACCAGAGAGCTGTGGGTGAAAGGAAATCTGATGCGCTGGGATGCCAAGAGTGGTTCAATCCCTCTTCGCGTCGTGAAAAACAGCCGGGGAGTATTCCTGATCAACCCTTTACGAAAGATTGCCGGGCAGTATCCGAAAGACTCTTCTCGCGGAAATCCAAAGGCTCTCCTGCCGGGACCGGCGGGCTCGCCCAAAGCGTTTCTTAAAGAAGTGAAAGCCGTAAAGCTGGCCCGGGAATCGGTCAATAAGCAGCTCTGCGACGTATACTCCTACACCGAGCCCACAACCAAACGGGCGTGCAAGCTCTGGATAGGGGTGAAGTCCGGTAAACCTGTGAAGCTCTATCTTAAGGGCAAACACAAGGTCATGGACACGGTCACCGTAACGTATGTCGCATATGACGAAGGAATCAAGGTTCCTGATTCCCTCTTCGATCTTCCCAAGGGATACGAGATCCGCCCGATGCCGAAGATGG
>Ga0078972_1002929_pt1 | contig 53645 bp, 43 predicted proteins | sample YelNatPaOPGAMG01_FD_67568 | JGI IMG/M metagenome (GOLD analysis project Ga0078972, IMG submission 67568) | Hot spring thermophilic microbial communities from Obsidian Pool, Yellowstone National Park, USA - OP-RAMG-01 (SPADES assembly) (version 2) | ecosystem: Environmental > Aquatic > Thermal... | reverse complement strand
TCCAGAGAGAGTAACGGACCTTCTCCTGTTGTTCCAGCTACAAATAAACCACTTACCCCTTTTTCAATGAGATAATTGCAGAGTTCCTCAAAGGCTCTCTCATCTATCTCATAATCATCATTAAAAGGTGTAAGTATTGCAGGTATAATTCCTTTCAGTCTTAACATTATTTTTCCTCTCTTATCAGCCAGATTTCTGCAATCTCACATCCCCTTTCTCCATCATCAGCTACCCATTTAAGAGTCAATCTACCGCTAGAGATTATCTCTTTTGGGATATCAAATACCTCTGTAAGGATCTTATCCCCGGTGTCTATAAAATTATGAATCACGTAGTTCTCATTAGCTATAAGCTTTATCTTCCCACCAAGGGAACCTATATAGGTCACCTTGAGCCTGTAGTCTGAGCTTGAGTCGAGATCCTCATACTTTATGATTAGCGGGGTATCGTACAAAGTTGCTATACTGTTCACCCAGGATAGAGGTATACCTCCAAGTTGCTCCTCTAATTCCTTATTGATATGGAGTAGATCTGGAATAAAGGCCGTCAGAGGAGATCCACGATATCCAGGATCCTCTTCCCACATCTTACTCCTCACAACCCTCTTCCAGCTCCTTGGATTACCAAGATCATCATAGAATCCTCCAGCTCCAGGGTTCGTCCTGTTAATAATCTCATCAATAGCTTTTTGCCTTTCCCCCTCTTTCTCCATCTTACGGATCCTATCAAACTGGAACTTAAGATATCTATAATTATTCAATGGCATATCTATATCATCCATAAATGCCCCTCTATCCCAGGCAATAGCATTATACTTTTCTACAGAAAGCTGTGACCCTATGTTCTTGAACAATTCATCGGCTAATCTCCAGCACTTATCTTTATATTCCTGGGCTACCGGATTCTTCTTTGCTCTCTCCAGTGTCTCTTCTGCAAGCTCTATAGCTTTCAAAGAACCTAAATCTTTAGCCTTCTCCAGAATATCCAATGCTCCTCTCTCTAACTCTGTCTCGTAGATCAAACGCCTCCTTATATACGCATCATAGTAAGCCCTTAATAGACACATCTGAAATCTGTAGTTATTCAATACATCTTTACTCGCAATCTTCTCTATCTCCTGCCACTGCTTTAGAGTTATATCTACCCTGTCATTTACCAGCAATGGTCCCTCCCAGTTCTCCTCTAAAGCCATTATACCCTGTGCTATCTCCTCAGTGAACCTTGGACTTATAAATAACCTTGCATAATCTCTCAATGTCTCTATAACAGGAGTTTCTGGATTCCAGTCCTGGTCACTCCATACAAACTTATTGACATCATCATTTATACCTTCTGAGTAACTAATGCTACCAACTGTATATGGTGCAAAGAGATTGTGTATATGTTTCTCTGCCCTTGGCCTTGGATTTATACATTCACGCCCTAATGTTATAGCAAAAGCAAGATCCCAGTCCTTTACCGGATACTGACAGTGGAGACTGTGGGTAATGTCTGGATAATGCCTGATAGGATACTTATCTGGGATAATCTTTCTTAACTCTGGTAATGGAGTCTTTATCCAAGGACCAAAGACTATTCCGCCTAACCATTCTGGTTCTCTTCTTACATTACTGTAAAAATCATCTAACCACTTTCTGGTAGGTCTAAAGCATTGAGGAGAGAGCCATATCTTTGCATTGGGATGATATTTGTTAAGTATCTGATAGACTTTCTCAGACCATTCAAACAATGTGTTTGCTTCCAGACTCCCCGGGTCTCCACCAGGTATAAATACTGCATCTATTCGCCTTAATTTACTGAATATCTCTTCCCTCTCCTCTATCTCCCTCTTCAAGCAACTCTCATCTCTATACTCTTCTTCACTGAACATATTTGGATACCATATCCATACGTCCAATCCATAAGAATCTATTATCTCTGATAATCTTATCATCATCTCTAATGGATCTACCTTCATATGCGGACTTGTAGGTGCATCATCTGTCCTTGGAGGTAAGATCTCAATACTATTGGCACCAAAAAGTGCTAATTCCCTTATATACTGTTCGAACTGCTCTACACTCCATGCATCATATGCATTTGTCTTTGGCCTATACCCCAGCTGATGACCTCTAACAGAATACTTGGGAGTACTTGAGATACTGAAAGGTTCTATCTTTATAGATCCTCTATCCCAGATAAGTCTCCTCAAGAACTTCCCTATACCGTACAACATCCCTCTGGAATCAGCCCCTGCAATAAGTATAATCGGCTGTTTATCTTCTTTAACTAAAATCCTATAACCTTCCCTTCCAGGCTTTTCTAAAGTATCTAGTAGAGACGTGTATGGCTTTATTAACTCTTTTAATGACTCTTCTGTCCCAACTACAATCACTGGATTACTATTCTCCAAGAGCTCTTCTACAACTGGAAGCTCGATACCTGTTCTCTTTTTTATCTCCTCTATCAAAACTGATATCGCCTTTAATTCAGGTCCCGATGTCCCCTTGGGAATTACAACAGTCGCATTGGATATGTCTAACATATTTTCTCCCTCTTATGAGTAATTTCCTCCATCTCTTTCAAGCCTACAAATTTACTCTGCCGAAAGTATTATATGCTTAATGGTCTCTCTTCTATAGGTATATACCAGATGAATCAGACCATTTCTAGATTGTATTATGCTCGGATAAGAATACTCCCCTTCTTCCTTCTCTAAATCCCAGACCTTCCAATTTTTCCCACTATCTTCAGAGAGACCAATACTTAAAGGAGTCCTCTTATCAAAGCTATCATTGAAAACAACGACTAATCTTCCATCTTTAAGTCTTATAAGGTCTATTCCACTATTAGGATTCTTTAAAGGAGTAGGCTCAGGTATACTCCAATCCTTACCATAATCATAGGACTCAGTTCTGTATATAAAACCATCTCTCGTTCTCAAAAAACATAATAAATGACCATCTTCAAGTTCTACTACTGCAGGTTGGATACATCCCTTAGGTGTTGTAATGTATCCGGCAAAATCCCAATCTTTCAGATCTCTCGATAGTCCAAAGATAGCCTTCCAGTTTACCTCGTCATACATTGGAAATAATACCTCACCATTAGAAAGTCGAAGCAGTTTATTCCTTATCATCCATCCCCATTCTCTGCGAAGTATCCTTTCTTCTCCAAAGGTCTCTCCAAAATCAGTAGATATCCTATACTTTATTGGACAGGTATCCCATCCACCCCTTGTAAGATTAGATTTAATAGCTTCAGGATAGTCTCTCCCAATTTCTTCTGACAAACCTCCACCTTCTATAGTTACATAGAATAGATAGATCTTACCATCATCTTCAAACAAAACAGGATTACCATCTGCTTTACCAGGAGTATCCACAACAATCCTTGGTTCTTCCCAACTTTCAGAATTTTCTCTAAGTCTTGATATCAATATAGCCTCATCTGGAGAGGTCTCATAAGCTCCAGCATACCATACCGCAAGGATATCTCTATTGGAAAGCTCTAGAATATTTGCTGCATGTGACATTGATCGATTATGTAATCTATCAAAGATAAAACCCTCATACAGAATCTTCAATTCTTTTCCCAAATGTTTATTTAGCATCTTTATCTATTCCCTTCAGCCCTACTCTTATTTTAGTATTATATAACTCTCCCTTCAATTAGTTAATTTGTAGCATCATCTAAAAGCTCTCTAAAATTATCAATTCTATGAAAAGTTATATAATTTGCATCATGATAATTGTGAGCCCCATTCAAGGCAGTCCTAGAGACAAAATATAAACTATCGCCTTCGATAAAGAAATCAGGGTACTGAAAACCAACGTGAAGCGCCCCTTCTGGCCAATCCTTATCTTCATAATTTATTAAATCTTTAGCAATCCTCCAATTTATAAGATCTTTAGATATCGCTAGAGATAAGATATTACGCGCTTTATACCACGGTTTATGTGGTCGATTAACTAGTGCCAGATATGTACCCGTTTGTTCATCTCGACGGATACAAAATTTCGATAAGTTTCCAGGAAAATCTATACACGCCTCAAAACTCTGCGGTACATCTGGATGCTCATCATCAACACGCATAACTATAGCCTTGCCATATTCAGGATCCCCACCTACAGTCTCGTAACGAAGAATATTAACCAATCCTCCATCAGGAGTAACTACTAAATTACCTTCTAAAACTGAGGGATTACCTCCTCGAATAACCCCTGGCCATCTAGAATCATAAGAAACAAAAGGAGATAAAATCCAATTATCCGGATTACATAAATCGGCGTTTTCATCTATCGAGATGATCCCTGTATCGTGATACCCTTGTTTCCAACAGCCATATTCTATAGCTGTCCAAATGCGACCTTTATGATGGATTATTGGTACAGGAGCTTTATGAGGACCTGGTCTATCCCAACGGCCTTCTCCTTTTAAAATAATAAAGGGTCCACTAAATGTCTTACCAAAATCATCAGAACGATATATCTGTAAATTTCCATATTCGGTACTCGTACATAATATATATAATACTCCCCTATGAAAAAACAATGTACCCCAGAAACAGGGAGTAAGTTCAGAAAGGAAGGACCAACTGGCACCGTTATCATCCGATACATAAATATGGGTGATGTTTTGCCCTCCCCGCCTTTCATATATATCATGAGAGACCAACAGGCGACCATCTGGTAATCGAAGCAGCGAAGGACTACATGTAAACCTACCAGAAGAGCTAAATGTAAAATCTTGTGGATGTAGATATGCCACCACAGTTCCTGGGACTGGACCCGCTCGGAATAATCTTGTTCGAGAACGGGCTACTTCTACCCCATTTCTTATGGCACTAACTGTTATGGCATAATCTACACTATTAAAAATATTTTCTATCCTAAAAGAGCGGGCTTGAGCCGGCACCCAAAATAATATATTAGGAGACTTACTATAGAATGGTGGACGTTCCTGGAAATCTAAAGGCTGAACTCTTATAAAAAAAGCATCTACTTGAGTAACATATGTTTCTGATAATTTCCAATCAACCTGCACACATTTATCCATAGGAGCAACTCTGGTTAAAACAAGCCCTCCAAATCCAGTATCATATCTAGTAGGATTACTTTCTTCTGTAATCATCTTTATCATCCCTCCACTTAAGTAGATCTAACAGATATTTATTTCTTGCGTTACCTTTTAGCCAAAATGTCAGGTTCACTTTTATTACTGTTTGAGAGAACCTATCATTATACCCTTTACAAAGTATTTTTGCAGGAATGGATAAATGACTAAAATGGGTAAAGATGCAACAATAATTACAGCATATTTCATTGTTTCTGCCAAAAGGGCTTCTCTGGCAAAATCTTCTCCTAAAACATCCATAGCCATTTCTCTTAGGAAAGTTGCTTGACTAACTATAATATCTCTTAAAATCATCTGTAAAGGCATTAATTCCTTCCTATTTAAGTAAATCATTGCATTAAACCACGAATTCCACTGCGTAACTGCTGCAAATAAGACCATCACTGCAATTAAGGCTGGAGACAATGGTAGTACAACTGAAAAAAAGAATCGCGTATGTCCACATCCATCCATACTAGCAGCCTCAAAAAGCTCATTAGGGATAGTAGATTGGATAAAAGTCCTCGCTATAATAATGTTATATACATTAACCGATCCTAATATTATGATAACTACAGGGTTACCTATTAACCCTAAGCTTCTTACTAGTAAATATGTCGGTATAAGTCCTCCTGAGAAAAACATAGTAAAAACCATATAAGCCATTATAATATTTTTACCTATTAACTCTTTACGTGACAGGGCGTATCCAGCCATAAGTGTAATTGTAACAGAAAGTAGGGTATAACAGGTTGTATATATTAATGTATTTCGATATCCTATCCATAATTCTTTATATTCCAACACCTTTTTATAACTGTCGAGACCAAACTTCACTGGATAGAACATTACCCTTCCACTTGTTACTTCTATAGGATCGCTTACTGAAGCAATTATAACAAAGTATAACGGATAAGCTATAATAAATAAAGTAATCCCTAAGACGATATAGATGACTATATCAAACCAAAAGTCAAAGTGAGATCTTTTCATTTTCTTGCCCTCCTTTATTACCATAGTGAAGTTTCTCCTAATTTCTTTGCTATCTTATTAACCATAATTAACATTGCAAAGTTTATAACAGAATTAAATAAACCAATAGCTGTGGCTAAACTATAACTTCCCTGTCCAATTCCAGTTTTATAAACATATGTACTTATCACCTCAGAGGTAGATAAATTCATAGCGTTCTGCATCAAAAATACCTTTTCGAATCCTATACTCATTATCCTTCCAGCATTAAGAATAAACAGAACCACGATTGTAGGTAATAATGCTGGCAAATCTATATGAATTATCTTCTGCAATTTATTAGCTCCATCTATCTCTGCCGCTTCATATAGGTTAAGATCAACACCAGTTAAAGCCCCCAAATAGATAATACTATTCCAACCAAGGTTAGCCCATATGCCACTCCATACATATAAATGAGGAAACCAAGCAGGATCATTTAAAATAAACAATGGGCCTTCAAGTAGATGAAATTTCCTCAATATATGCCCTACTATCCCATATGAAGGAGCGAAGAAGATATTAATCATTCCAACTAAGACCACCGTAGAAATAAAGTGAGGAGCATATGATACTGTTTGTACTACCTTTTTAAACTGTAGTGAAGGACACGAATTTAAAATTAATGCCAATATGATTGGTAGCGGAAAACCTGCTAATAACTCATATATACTTAAGGTTAATGTATTTTTAAGAATCACACTAAACATAGGCATATTAAAAAATCTAATAAAATGACGCAGTCCAACCCACGGGCTACCCCAAATTCCTAAACTTGGGGTAAAGTCTTTAAAAGCAATCACAATTCCCATCATAGGAAAATAGTGGAATATTAACAGATATAGTAAAGCTGGTGATAAAAACAGATAAAGTTCATAATTTTCTAAAACTTGTAACCAGTATGACTTTCTGCGATGTATAGGAAATCTTCCTCTAAACATCTCTCTTTCCTTCTCCTTTCATAAAATAGGGGAATTAAGAGTAAGTTGAATGTCTCTAATCCCCTACTCTTAATACCCCTTTATCTCAAAAGAGAAAAGTAAATTACTTCATTACAAGATCGTAAGCCTTCTGCTTTAGTTCTAGCCATTTATCCAAACCCAACTTCTTATTGCTAGCTACAAATTCATCCCATTCTTTATCAATATCGCCTTTACCAGAGATCCACTTTGCAAATGTAATCTTACGAAGATTGGTAAGGTCAGTTCCTATCTGATTCATAAGCTCTGTCTCTTCCTTTGATAGGGTTCCACCAACATAACTGAATTCTCTTGGAGCCAGATGATTTTTATAAACATGCTCAAAGTTCCAAGCACGAGCTCCTTCGATCTCTTTAAATTTGTTATAGTATAACTTTGAATGGAATCTTCTATCTCTTAAGGCAATAAAACTATTCCATAAACCTAACTGTTTAGAATATTTAGCCATCTTATCGGGAGATTCTTCCCAAAAAATATCTATAACCTTACCATCTTTAGTAAAGTCCCAGACTATCCCCTTAATTCCACGTGAAACTGTCATCATATTCTCTAGGTCTGATACCACCCATTCTGCAAAAGCTAAGGTAGCTTCAGGATAAGGATTTTTAGAAAATATCATAAATGCATGGGATGGATTTGGAATATATGTCTGGCGTCTCATAAATGGCTTCTTACCAGTTGGGGACATTAATGGTGGTATGGCTACAAAAGCAGATAAATTACGATTTTCATATGAAAAATACGAACCAACCATAGGTGGAGCAGCATTTGTCTTTGATAAGTAAGTACTAAAGTCATCAGTAAAAACCTCCGGTGGTATTAATCCTTCGGCATAAAGGTCTCTTAGATATTTTAAAGGCTCTTTTATAGCTGGATTAATTGCCTGATATTTTACCTTACCCTTTTCTACACTTAGATACTCACCAGTCGTTACTACTACTCCAAATGTCCCATATATATCAAATTGTCCGCCTACCCAGTTATCAAATACAAAATAGAAGGGGAGTACATTTCTAGGGATACTTCCTTTACCAGCATTATTTTTGAATGCACGTAAAACCTCTCTAAACTCTTTAGTCGTCTTCGGGATCTTAAGTCCTAACTCTTTTATCCAAGTATTATTTATAAACCATTGATCCCGCAAGTCCCGATCATAGGGGGCAAAATCAATAAATGGTAATGTATAACGTTTCCCATTAATTAAAGAAACCCTATCAGCTAATTTATTCTCTTTGGCTCTAAAAAAGTTATACCATGTAGGAGCGTAAACAGGAAGAAGATTATCTAAACATACTAAATCACCAGCTTTAGCAGCTTCAATTAAAAGATTAACCGGAGCTCCGATATTAAATGCTACATCAGGGAAATCACGACTGGCAAACATTAGATTAACCTGATCTTGGTTCTTTAAGACAGTAATCTCAAACTCTATTCCAGTTTTCTCCTTGACATACTTCCAAATATCAGAAGTATCCATATTGGGACGAAGGCTAGTATACATTACTGCCGCCTTTAACTTTATAGGTTTCTTAGGATCAAGTAAAGTTTGCCACTTTTTAGAAGCTGCGTTAGAATAAGTATTTATCAATAAAGAAGCTAAAAGAAAGACCACTAAGATAGGAATAACTTTTCCATATCTAATACGCACTATGAAACACCTCCTTAAAATACTTTTTAGTTTTTAAACTCTTAACATCTCCCCCCTCATCTCTTCCCCCTTCTACTTGATTCTCTTATGATGAGCTCTGGCTTTAGTATTACCACCTCCTTTCTAAGCTTTGCGGTCCTTCCCAGTCTACGCAGGAGCAACTGAGCAGCAGTGGAACCAATTGTATATATGGGTTGAGAGATTGTTGTTAGCGGAGGGTCTATAAGTGGAGCCCATTCCAAATCATCAAATCCAACAATCCCTATGTCTTCAGGGACCTTAAGTCCTAAGTCCTTTATAGCCAGAAGGGCACCTGTAGTCATTACATTATTTGTAACAAAAAGGGCATCAGGTTTTGCTCTTCCTATAAGTCTCTTGACTGCTCTGTACCCTCCATCCTGAGTGTACTCTCCATTTTCTACCAAAGCTTCATCAAATTCTATCCCGTTATCCTCTAAGGCTTTCTTATATCCTTCAAGTCTCTCTTTTGCTGTCATCACCTCTAGGGATCCTGTGATTATGCCTATTCTCTTGTATCCTTCAGCGATAAGATGTGATACTCCTTCGTATGCACCGCTCACATTATCGATTATTACCGCATCCACATCCAGTCCATCTATAAGCCTATCTATAAGCACCAGAGAGATCCCCCCATCTATTATCTCTCTTATACCTCTATGATCCCCTCTAGCTGGAGCTAATATTATTCCATCAACCTTCTTCTCATAAAGTACCCTAAGATAATGGGTCTCTTTCTCTATATTTTCATCCGCATTACAGAGTAACAGGCTATAACCAGCAACATTCAGAACATCCTCAATACCCCTAACTACCTGAGTAAAGAATGGATTTGTTATATCAGAGACTATTACCCCTATCAGATTTGTCCTTACTTTGATGTTATCTCTTTCTCTATACCTTTCATAGCCTAGAGAATTGGCAACTTCAATTATTCTTTTACGGGTATCTTCTCTAACATAACCTGTATTATGTAAAGCCCTAGATACAGTAGCTGTCGAAACTCCAGCTCTTTCTGCTATCTCTTTTATAGTTACTGGCATACGCTTATCCCTCTTTGCATTTTCTATGTAACTAACCTAATTTTACAATGAAAAATTTATAGAGTCAAGGGGGGTATGAAGATCGCATTACTTATGCTATAATTCATTATAAAATCAAAACTCTTTTATAAGGAGGTCTCTATGTATTTTATAGGAATAGACTGTGGAACTCAGAGTTTGAGGACCGGTATCTTTGACGAAAAGGGAACACCATTAGCCTTTGCCGTCAAAGAATACCCCGTCTATTATCCTTCATCTGGTTGGGCAGAACAGGACCCTAATGACTGGTGGTCTGCCCTGAAATTTACAGTGAAAAAAGTAATGCAAGATTCAGGGGTAGACCCAAAGTCGGTCAAGGGAATAAGCCTAGACGCTACTGCCTGTACAGTAGTTCCCTTGGATGAAAATGGAAATCCCTTAAGGAGAGCACTATTGTGGATGGATGTAAGAGCATTTAAAGAAGCGCAGGAGGTCACAGAGACTAAGGATGAAGTATTGAGATATGCCGGTGATGACGAATCTGCTGAATGGATGATTCCAAAGGCTATGTGGCTAAAGAGGAATGAGCCAGAAGTATACAAAAGGACTAGATATATGGTAGAGGCAACGGATTATCTTATGTATAAGCTTACAGGAAGATGGACGATCTCTATGTGTAATGCCACATGTAAATGGAACTATGTATCCGTATTAGGAGGATTTCCCATTGGCTTACTAAAGAAATTAGATATGGAGGATCTACTGGAGAAATGGCCCAAGGATATATTGAGTATCGGAGAGGTCTCTGATCATCTCCTGCCTTCTGTAGCAGAGGAATTAGGACTACCATCAGATATACCTGTAGCAGAAGGAGGTATAGATGCTTATCTGGCAATGGTAGGAATAAATATAACCAGTCCCAACAAGATGGGAATGATAATGGGGTCCTCTACCTGTCATATGGTAGTTACAGATACCGCTGTCTTCGGCACCGGGGTCTGGGGTCCATATCCTGATGCCCTCATAAAGGGTAAGTGGGTCCTTGAGGGAGGACAGACCTCTACCGGTTCTGTGGTTAAGTGGTTCGTTGATCAGTTTACAAATGCATCTTATGAAGAGTTAGATAGTAAAGCCAGTGAGATTCCCCCTGGCTCTGAAGGTCTCATCTTACTTGAATACTGGCAGGGTTATAGATCTCCAATAAGAGACCCTCTTGCCAGAGGAACCATCTGGGGACTGAGTCTGAAGCATACTCCTTATCATATACACAGAGCCATATATGAAGGGACTGCCTATGGAACAAGAAACATCATAGAAGCCATAAGATCGAAGGGGGTAAATATTGGAGAGATATATGCCTGTGGAGGTGGAACCAGGAGTAAACTCTGGCTTCAGATAAAAGCAGATGTCTGTGGAATGCCTATCTATGTACCTGAAGTGGAAGAGGCTGGGTGCCTCGGCTCTGCAATAGCCGGAGCGGTCGGAGCTGGATACTTTAAGGACCTAAGAGAGGGAGCCAGCCAGATGGTAAAGATAAAGAGTATGATAGAACCAAATCTTAGGAATAAGTCCATCTACGATTTCTACTTCGACAAATACAAGAGGACCTACATACAGTTAAAAGATCTGATGCATGAGATGAACATATAAAAATATGAGTAGGGGATCAGAATAGATGTATCCCCTACTCATAAGATAATATCGATCATTAATTTAAACCTAATAGCTCCTTTGCCTTCTCTACTGCAGTTGCCGCATCTGGTGCATAACCATCTGCACCTATCTCATCTGCGTATCTTTGGGTAACTGGTGCCCCTCCTATCATAACCTTGACCTTGTCTCTTATCCCCGCCTCCTTAAGGGCATTTATTGTATCTTTCATTGCAAGCATCGTAGTGGTTAGAAGGGCAGACATCGCCACTATATCGACATTCTCATTCTTTGCAACCTCTACAAACTTCTCTGGAGGTACATCTACTCCAAGGTCTATTATCTGAAAACCTGCACCCTCTAACATCATAGCTACGAGATTTTTACCAATATCGTGTAGGTCTCCTCTTACCGTTCCTATGACAACCTTACCAACATAGGCAGCACCTGTCTGGGTTAAGAGTGGCTTTATGAGGTCCATCCCTGCATGCATAGCCCTTGCTGCTATTAAAACCTCTGGTACATAGTATTCGTTGTTCTTAAACTTTTCACCAACGACATTCATCCCTGGCACCAGTGCCTTGTCGAGAATCTCTCTTGGAGATACTCCCTCTTTCAATGCCTGTTCAACAAGCTCTCTCACCTTTTTGGCATTCCCTACGATCAAAGCCTCTGAAATTTCCTGCAAGTTTACCATCTATTTACACCTCCAAGAAGTATTTTCGTTTATTCTATCACATCATTTGGAATTTTGGAAGTGATACTAAAATTAAACCAGTTTACTTAAGACGGCAGGTATAATATACTATTAGTTATGGAAGCGAACATAATTGAAATTGATATTAACAATCTCAGAAGAAATATAGAGGTATTAAAGGGGTATATAGGTCCTTATGTCAAGTTTATGGCTGTTGTAAAGGCAGATGCATACGGGCATGGACTTAAAGAGATAGCTCCATATCTCGATAATGTTGATGGATTTGGAGTAGCCAACATAGAAGAGGGGATTATACTGAGAGAACTTGGTATAAAGAAGCCTATCCTTATAATGGGTGATATATTTCCTGCAGATATAAAGGATATCATACACTTTAACATAACCCCATCGGTATCAAACCTAGAGACCGCAAGACTGATATCTAAAGAGGGAATAAAAGAGGATAGAGAGATCGCTATACATATAAAGGTAGACACCGGTATGGGTAGATTTGGTTTCTTACCTGAAGAATTACTGAAAGTTATCGATGAGATCTTAAGCCTGGAGAATCTAAAACTTGAAGGTATATTCAGCCATTTCAGTACCGCTGGCACTGATAAGGAGTATGTGGACTTACAGTTCAGGAGATTTCTGGAGTTAATGTCTATGCTGGAGAGGAGAAAGATATTCTTCTCGATCAGACATATAGCCAATAGTCCGGCGGTACTATATCATCCTTACACTACTATGGATATGGTAAGGGTAGGGATAGCTATGTATGGAATCAACCCTGTAGATACAGATACCCCTGTAGAATTATTGCCAGTTATGAGTCTAAAATCTAGACTGCTCTCTGTTAGAGAGATACCCAATAACTGGTCAGTAGGATATGAAAGGACTTTTATATCAGAAAAACCTATGAAAATAGGAATAGTACCGATAGGTTATGGAGATGGTATTCCTTTTCAACTATCGAATAATGGGTACCTCCTGGTAAGAGGCAAGAAAGCTCCAATTATAGGGCGAATCTGTATGGACTATACAATAGTAGACCTAAGTAGCATACCTGAGGCAAAGGTGGAAGATGAGGTAGTATTAATAGGGACCCAGGAGGGAAAGACCATTTCGGTCGAAGAAGTGGCAAAAAGATGTGGAGTAATTCCATACACAATAATTACGAATCTCAAGGGAAGGATAAAAAGAAAGTATATCAGTAATTAAAGAGCTGGCTACGACTTGTAGGCTATGGTATAATATTTAATGAAGAGAACTGACCTTAAGGAGGAAGGATCGGATGAAGAAGGATATTCACCCAACATACTATACAGATGCGGTAGTTATATGTGCCTGTGGTAATACATTTATAACGGGCTCAACAAAGAAGGAGCTGAGGGTAGAATCATGTTCCAAGTGTCACCCCTTCTTTACGGGACAGCAGAAGATTGTTGATACCGAGGGAAGGGTAGAGAAGTTTAGGAGGAAGTTTAACTTAGGAGACAAAGAATAGGTTTGAAAGAAGGAGAGAAGATAGTAACTGTTAATAGAAGAGCCTATCACGATTATGATATAGAGGAGACTCTTGAAGCAGGAATAGTTCTATCTGGAACTGAAGTAAAGAGTCTTAGAAGAGGGAGCTGTAACTTACGAGATAGTTATATACAGATAAAGGATGGAGAAGCTTGGATAATAAATATGCATATACCACCCTATAAGGAGGGTGGCAGGTATAATCTAGATCCAGATAGAACTAGGAAGTTACTCCTCCATAAGGAGGAGATAGAATACCTCGCCGGTAGAAGTCAACTGCGGGGTTATTCGATAATACCACTGAGGGTATATTTTAAAAGAGGCAGAGCCAAGTTAGAGATAGCCTTAGCCAAAGGTAGGAAACTTGTAGATAAGAAGAGAATACTTATAGAAAAGGAAAAGGTAAGGGAATTAGAAAGAGCATTGAAAGAGTACAAGGGGGCGTAAGGATTCGACGGGGATAGAGAGGTCAAAAGGAGCAGGACGAGTCACCGCAGGCTCGTAAAAATGCGGTAAAAAATAACTGCTGACAATCAGTTAGCACTAGCTGCCTAATTAGATAGGCAGAGGTCATTCCTGCCTTAGCCTGCGAGGCAGGAAATGGCCTGACCCTAGCAGGCTAACTCTTCTTCCTCTGCTCACAGGGAGAAGGGGAAATTAAAGGTGAGCTTACTTCTATAGCCCTGCCTCTGGGGTACTATAGAAGGAAATCTAAACAGAGGCTAATCCTGTAGGAGCCTTTTGGCTTCTCATTCTCGGACGCGGGTTCGATTCCCGCCGCCTCCACCAAAATATTATGAAAAGTAAAATATACCTTATCTTTTTTATTTTTGGCTTTCTATCTATAGCTTCTCTAGCGTATGGCGGACAAGGTTTCTACTCCCTCGAATATCCGCCCATAAATGGTATAATCTGGGAACACCTAGAAGATGGAGATGTCTTTAAGATACTGATCTCCTCAACAGACTTTGACTTTAACTATGCATACCTTCAGAATCCCTACAGATTTTTTATAGATATATCTCCCATCAATGTCAATTTGACTAAGACAGAGATACCGATAGATACTGATGGAATAATAAGGATAAGGATAGCAAGACAGAGTGAAGATAAAATAAGATTCGTCTTTGACCTCACCGGACCCATAAGATACAAAGAGATAAAGAAAGAGGATTCTGGTATTACTATAGTCTTTCCTCCAAGATTAAAAGAGCTACGTATAGAGAAGAATTCGGGTAGAGTGTATCTCAATGTTGTATCCACCCATAAGAATCAGCTAAATCCAGAGGTATTCTTCTTAGGTAACCCTGACAGAATTGTGATCGATATCCCTGATATGACACTTATGTATGACAACTATCTCTCTCCTACCTCATCCCCCGAGATAGGGATAAGTCAGTTCAGTATATATCCTCCCTCTGTCAGAATAGTTTTAAAAAATGGTGTTAAAAATGAGTGGTCGATAGAGGAACCAAAAGAGGCAGGGACTTTTCAGATAAGTCTACCTGTGCTACAGACGGCAGATGCCACAAAACCTGTAATTATACTGGACCCAGGGCATGGAGGAAATGACCCTGGAGCCATTGGACCTAGCGGATTGAAAGAAAAAGATGTTACCCTTGATGTTGTACTGTATATGAAGGGTCTACTGGAATCATCAGGGTATCAGGTGGTTCTAACCAGGGACGGAGACTATAATGTATCTCAAAACCCTCAGAGCTCACGGGACGAATTAAACGCCAGGGTTGTAATTATAAATAACCATAGTTCAGCGATACTTGTCAGTGTACATTGTAACTCGGCATATTCCCCGATCCCCGGTGGGATAGAGGTATTCTACTATAGAGAAGAGGATAAAGTCTTTGCTGAAACTGTCTGCAGTTCTCTAGTAGATGCAACAGGTAGATACAACAGAGGTGTTAAGAGGGCAGAGTTCTTTCTCCTAAAAAATACAAACATTCCTGCCATTCTTGTAGAGGCTTTATTTATATCAAATCCCTTAGAAGAGAAGTTACTTATGGACCCATTGTACAGGAGAAAGATTGCAGGCGGAATAGTTACAGGCATACTAAGATATCTGGAGAGGAAGAAATGAGTAGACCGATAGGGATATTTGATTCAGGCTTGGGAGGACTTACAGTATTAAATGAACTCATTAAGGCTAACCCCTATGAGGATATCATATATGTGGCAGATACGATCCATATGCCCTATGGAAATAGATCCGTTCAGGAAATCGTAGGTTATATGAAACAGATAGTATCTTTTTTGGAGAGGATGAATGTAAAGGCTATACTTGTAGCATGTAATACAAGTTCTGCCCTAGCTCTAAATTATATAGAGAGTATTACTTCGACCCCTATAGTTGGTCTCATAGAACCTACAGCGGAAAGACTTTCTAAAAAAGAAAATATCAAAAAGATAGGGGTTCTGGCTACTAGGGCTACTGTAGCTTCTCTGGCGTATACCCTAGCAATTAAAAGATACAATCCAAATTTACAGATAATAGAGAAATCTGCCCCACTACTTGTCCCTTTTATAGAGAACAGGGTGAGAAAAGAGGTGTTACTTAAAGCGCTATCAGTATACCTCGATCCACTCATAAGGGCAGATATAGATATACTCATACTAGGATGCAGTCATTATCCCTTGTATTTAAAGGAAATTAGTAGTATTCTATTAGAGAAAAGTAAAAGGAAGATAGATATTGTAGATCCGGCGGTATATGCGGTGGAGGAATTACTGGGAAGGTTGAAGGATATGGGTATGATAAGAGAAGGGACGGGTAAGATAGAGTTTTTCACTACAGGGGACGCTTATGAATTTAGGGAGAAGGCTATCATCTTTCTCAATAGACCCATTAAGGTAAAGCATATAAACCTTAAAGAAGAGGGAGAGGTTAAATTATGGCAAAAATAGTTCCATCTCTCCTTTCTGCAGATGTGCTGGAGATAAAGGATCTGCTAAAAGAATTCAGAGACTTTGGTGTAGAATGGCTACATATAGATATAATGGATGGACACTTTGTGCCAAATTTAAGCTTTGGGCCACAATTTGTAGCATCTATAAGGAAGAACAGCGACTTCCTACTGGATGTCCATCTTATGGTGACTCCTCCAGAAAACTTCATAGATTCCTTCGTAGATGCAGGAGCGGATCTAATTACCGTACACTTAGAAGCAACTCCTCACATACACAAGGTTATCTCCAGTATAAAATCTTCAGGTTGTAAGGCAGGGGTTGCTATAAATCCAGGGACACCCATTTTACTTCTGGAAGACATAATAGAAGAGATAGACCTGGTACTGATTATGAGTGTAAACCCTGGTTTTGGGGGACAGGAGTTTATAGAGAACACATTCAAGAGGCTAAAAAACCTGAGAGAGCTCTGCAGGAGCCTAAATATTTCTCCACTTATAGAGGTAGATGGTGGTATAAATGAGGAGAATATAGAAGAGTTATTGAATTTTGGAGTGGATATGGTAGTTATAGGTTCTGCTATAACTAGGTCTAAAGACAGGAAGTCTAGGTTGTCTAAATTAAATAATATTATAGAAAAGAGACAGGGTGAGTATTTAGAAATTTATTCCAAAGAAAAGGCAGGTGAAGGTTATGGGTAAAAAAGCTCCGGCAAGATGTCCAAAGTGCGGTAGTACAAAGATACTTCCTAAAAAGGGCGACCCATCTAAATGGGAGTGTAAGAACTGTGGTGCTACCTTCTCAGCAAATGTTTAAACACCAACGAGGGCTACCAGAAGAGCTCTGGTAGCCCTCGACTATTTTTACTTTTCTATAGCCTTCTCTATACTCTCCAGAAAGACTGATTCGGGGACAGCTCCCACTATTTCTTCCTTATCGTTTATAACCGTCTTGGGGACACCACTTACATTGTAGTAGTTTCCTAGTTGAGGAAACTCGATAACTTCGATACCTTCGGCAGTAATATATTTACTCTCTAAAGCAAACTGATAGGCAGTATGCACCATCCTTGGACAGTATGGACAGGTTGGAGTTACAAATACCTGTATATTGACCTCCTTGTTAATCTTGGCAAGCCTTTCCTTTATATCCTTGGATAACCTGGTCTCTCTCTTACTGACATCTATTATGGTTTCTATAAGAGAGGAAAATTCGTACCCAGATGGAATTCCATAGAACCTTATCCCGTAATCTTCATCCCCAGCTATGATAATAGCAGGAATCCTTTTTACGTTATACTTCTTTACGTTTTCTTCGTCCGTTATAAAGTCGTAAGTCTCCAATTTTATCTTCTCAGACAGACTAGAAAGTTCCTTCAGTAACTCTCCAGTCTCCCTGCAATACTCACACTCTACGCCAGGGATAAATAAACCAGCCTTCTGAGTAAAAAACAGTAATTCTACCTCATTAACAAGTTCTCTTGCAAAAATATCTTTCAAGTAATTCCTTTCCTTCTCTCCTATAAATGCCATAGAGAAAATCCTCCTTTACTGTGTTAGTCGAATATCTTCTAAAGACACCTCTTCTCCAGGTTCTTCAACCCTTTCTACCTCAACGTTTCTATAACTGGGAAAACCTGTCCCTGCAGGTATAAGATTACCAATAATGACATTCTCCTTCAGTCCAGAAAGTGTATCTATCTTACCCTTTATAGCAGCTTCGGTCAAAACCCTTGTGGTCTCCTGGAAGGATGCAGCAGCCAGGAAACTATCAGTGGTGAGCGAGGCTCGAGTAATACCCAATAGGACCCTCTTACCTCTCGGAGGCTTCAGATTATTCCTAATAGCCCAATCCTGGAGCTCTTCAAACTCATACATATCCACGAGGTTACCTATTATCAGGTCGGTATCTCCTGGGTCATCTACCCTTACCTTCTGCAGCATTCTCCTCACTATAAGCTCTATGTGTTTGTCATGCAGGTCAACACCTTGGGAGATATAGACCTTCTTGACCTCATCAACCAGGTATCTCTCCGTCTCTTCCACACCTTTGATCCTCAGTATCTCGTGAGGATTCAGTGGACCCTCTGTAAGAGGGGTACCGGGAACAACCCTATCACCATTCTGTACCCTTATCTTAGCACCATAGGGGATCTGATACCTTGCCTTCTCTACATTATCATCGATAATGTAGATATAGTTTATACCTCTACTCTCCTCTATTTTAACCGTTCCAGAGACCTCGCTCATAATTGCCTGTCCCTTCGGCTTTCTAGCCTCAAACAACTCCTCTACCCTGGGGAGACCCTGGGTTATATCTTCCATCGCCACCCCTCCTGTATGGAAGGTCCTCAGGGTTAACTGTGTACCAGGCTCACCTATAGACTGAGCAGCAATAACACCAACAGCTTCTCCAACATCCACCAGCTTATTGGTAGCCAGGTTGATACCGTAGCACTTGGCACATACCCCTCTCTTAGACTTACAACTTAGAACAGAAAATACCCTCACTCTCTCAATTCCAGCAGACTCTATCTTCTTAGCCTTCTCATCATCTATAGGTTCATTAGCCTTTACAATGACTTCACCAGTATTGGGATCTATGACGTCTTCCGCAGAGATTCTGTAGAGAATTCTCTTTGAAAGAGGTTCTATAACATCTTCTCCCTCTTTCAGAGGATATACATATATACCTTCTGTATCTCCACAATCTTTCTCTTCAACTATAACTTCCTGGGCAACATCTATAAGACGTCTGGTAAGATATCCAGAATCAGCTGTCCTAAGGGCAGTATCGGTAGAACCCTTCCTCGCCCCATGAGTAGAGATAAAGTACTCCACTACACTCAATCCTTCTCTAAAGTTATGTATAATTGGAAACTCTATGATACGTCCCGAAGGGTCTGCCATAAGTCCTCTCATTCCAGCCAGCTGTCTCATCTGTTGAATGTTACCCCTAGCTCCAGATATCGTCATCATATACAGGTGATTGAATGGGTTCATATTACTCTTTATCTTCTCTGTTATTGTATCAGTTACGGAGTTCCAGAGATTTACTATCTGCTGGTATCTCTCGGACTCTGTAAGTAAGCCCACTTCATATCTCCTGTTTAAAGACTCAACTTCCTCTTCAGCTCTTCTTATAAGTTCATTCTTTTCCTCTGGGATCTCTACATCTTTCACCGAGATAGTAAGACCAGCCTTGGTTGCCCATTTAAATCCCAGTTCTTTCATATTATCCAGGAGGGTTATGGTAGCTGTATAGCCCTTCTTCTTGAAACAGGCTTCCACAAGATTTCCTAACGCCTTTTTATCCTGGGGTTCATTTACATACTCCCAATCTTCTGGGAGGATGTTATTAAATATAACTCTACCTAATGTGGTCTCCCGCAATTCACCCTTATACCTTATCTTTATTGGCGCATGTATATCTAATTCGCCAACTTCATAAGCCATTAACGCTTCCTCATAACTGGCAAATATCTTTCCTCTTCCCCTAGCATCTGGATTCTCCAGGGTAAGATAGAAGAGTCCTATAACCATATCCTGGTGTGGAGCTACCAGAGGTTTACCGTGTGCAGGGGAGAGGATATTGTATGGAGATGCCATTATAAGTTCTGCTTCTGCCCTTGCAGCCAGAGAAAGTGGAACATGAACAGCCATCTGATCGCCATCAAAGTCTGCGTTATACGGTGGACAGACCATAGGATGGATCTCTATAGCCCTTCCTTTAGCCAGTACAGGGTAGAATGCCTGTATACTCAATCTGTGTAGTGTAGGAGCACGATTCAATAAAACTGGATAGTCCTTTATAACTTCTTCCAGTACATCCCATACCTCTGGACGCATCCTTTCGACCATACGCTTTGCATTTTTAATATTGTGGGCAAGTTTACGCTCCACAAGTCTTCTCATAACAAATGGCTTGAAAAGTTCCAGAGCCATCTCTCGAGGTAGACCACACTGATTGAGTCTCAGTTCCGGGTTTACTACTATAACAGAACGACCAGAATAATCAACTCTCTTACCAAGGAGATTCTGTCTGAAACGTCCCTGTTTACCTTTGAGCAGATCACTGAGAGACTTCAATGGCCTTCTGTTAGACCCTGTTACTGCTGTCCCTCTCCTTCCATTATCTATAAGTGCATCCACAGCCTCCTGTAACATCCTCTTTTCATTTCTGATGATGATCTCAGGAGCCTGAAGTTCAATCAGTTTCTTGAGCCTGTTATTTCGATTTATAACCCTTCTGTAAAGATCATTCAGATCACTTACTGCAAACCTTCCTCCATCCAGGGGAACCATCGGTCTCAATTCTGGTGGTATAACAGGTAGGACTTCAAGGATCATCCATTCTGGCCTATTACCAGACTTAAGCAATCCTTCAACTACATCTAATCTTTTAAGGATCTTAATCTTCTTCTGGCCATTGGCACTCTCTAGTTCCTGCCTCAATTCTTTGGAAAGTTTCTCCAGGTCTATCTCTGCAAGGAGCTCTTTTATTGCTTCTGCTCCCATCCCCACTCTAAATTTATTTCCGTACTTCTGGAGATATTCTTCATACTCAACATCACTCAATACCTGCCCCTTCTCCAGAGGAGTATCTCCGGGGTCTAACACTACATAGCCTGCAAAGTAGATCACCCTCTCCAGATCCTTCGAATTCATATTCAGGAGCAGTCCTATCCTGGAGGGGACACTCTTGACAAACCATATATGGGCTACTGGAGCTGCAAGCTCTATGTAACCCATTCTTTCTCTTCTCACCTTAGCAGTTGTAACTTCTACTCCACACTTATCACAGACTATCCCCTTATATCTCAACTTTCTGTACTTACCACAGTAACACTCCCAGTCTTTGGTTGGACCAAATATCCTCTCACAGAAAAGTCCATCCATCTCGGGCTTGAATGTACGGTAATTTATTGTTTCAGGCTTCTTTACCTCTCCATATATTACCTGCCCCCCCACTCTTCTGGTTCCCCATTCTCTGATCTTCTCCGGAGAGGCAAGCTTTATCTGGATCTTGGTAAAATTACTCATATTAATTTTTGCTGGTTCTTTTCTAATCGCTTCCATCCTTCTCCATCCCTTCCGGATTTATATTAAACTCATTCCAGATCTCAAAGGGACTCCTTTCACCTTCCTCATCAATGGATATCTCATTACCATCCTTATCGTATATGATCACATCCAGAGCCAACCCCCGAAGTTCTCTTATAAGAACTTTAAATGACTCAGGGATGCCGGGGGTCTGAATCTTTTTACCCTTGATGATAGCCTCGTATGCCTTGTTCCTTCCCTCTATATCATCAGACTTGATAGTAAGCATCTCCTGGAGGGTATGCCCTGCTCCGTAAGCCTCTAGAGCCCATACCTCCATCTCTCCAAATCTCTGACCACCGAACTGTGCCTTTCCTCCCAGGGGCTGCTGGGTAACAAGTGAGTACGGACCAGTAGAACGGGCATGTATCTTATCATCTACCAGATGGATAAGCTTCATTATATACATATATCCAACAGTCACTGGACTATGGAATGGCTCACCAGTTCTTCCATCATAAAGTATACACTTACCATTTTCAGTAAGACCCGGGATCTCTGTAATCAATTCTTTTATACCTTCAAAGATCTCTTCTTCTGTAGCCCCATTAAATACAGGGGTCTCTGCTATAAAATCCCTATGCTTGGCTATAAGACCCAGATGGGTCTCAAATATCTGGCCAAGATTCATTCTGGATGGAACCCCCAGTGGATTTAGAACGATATCCACAGGTGTACCGTCTGGCAGATAAGGCATATCCTCTACCGGAAGTATATTAGCTATGACCCCTTTATTACCATGTCTTCCTGCCAACTTATCCCCTATAGATACCTTTCTCTTCTGGGCTACAAAAACCTTAACCATCTTCAAGACACCGGGTGGAAGTTCATCCCCATTTTCTCTAGAGAATACCTGGGTCTTAATTACTATACCCCTCTCTCCAGGAGGAAGTCTTAAAGATGTATCCCTTACCTCCCTGGATTTTTCTCCCAGGATAGCTCTAAGTAATCTCTCTTCAGGGGTGAGTTCTGTCTCTCCCTTTGGAGAAACCTTTCCAACGAGTATATCTCCAGCCTGGACCTCGCTACCCACCTTTATTATCCCATTCTCATCAAGATTTCTAAGTGTCTCTTCACTCACATTTGGGACTTCTCTTGTTATCTCTTCCGGGCCAACCTTGGTATCTCTTGCCTCTATATCGTATTCCTCGATATGGATAGATGTATAGATATCATCTATAACCAATCTCTCGCTGATAAGTATGGCATCTTCATAGTTATAACCTTCCCAGGGCATAAAAGCTACCAGAACATTCTGACCAAGAGCCAGTTCTCCCTGGTCAGTAGCCATACCATCTGCTATAACATCTCCTACTTCAACTCTATCTCCCTTGTTCACTATCACTCTGTTATTTATGCAGGTACTCTGATTAGACCTTACAAACTTTAGTAACTCGTATACATCTTCCTCTCCGTCATCTGTCTCTACTATTACTCTATCGGCACTTACACTCTTGACTACTCCAGGTCTCTTGGCGGTCACCATATAACCAGAATACCTTGGTACTATCTTCTCCAGACCGGTACCTACCAAGGGAGCCTTTGGCTTTATAAGAGGAACAGCCTGCCTCTGCATATTGGCTCCCATAAGCGCTCTACTGGCATCATCGTGTTCCAAGAAAGGTATAAGCGCAGCGCTGACACCAACAATCTGACTCGAGGAGACATCCATATATTGAACAAGTTCCCTTGGCACCATAATAAATGTCCCCTGGTATGCACAAGGAACTTCCTCGTCCAGTATATATCCATTCTCATCTATACTGATATTTGCCTGGGCAATTCTGTAATTCTGCTCTTCATCAGCGGTGAGATACTCAACTATATCGGTTACCCTTCCATTCTCAACCTTCCAGTAAGGAGTCTCTATAAAACCAAATTCATTTATCCTGGCATAAGTAGCCAGACTGGTTATTAGGCCTATATTTGGACCTTCGGGTGTCTCTATAGGACAGAGTTTCCCATAATGGGTATGATGTACGTCTCTGACTTCAAACCCTGCCCTTTCTCTGCTCAAACCACCTGGGCCTAAGGCACTTACTCTCCTCTTATTGGTAAGTTCAGCCAGGGGGTTGGTCTGGTCCATAAACTGGCATAACTGACTGGAATTAAAGAACTCCTTTATAGCTGCGGTAAGAGGTCTTATATTTATAAGCATCTGAGGAGTAGCCTTCTCCATATCCGGCTGTAAGCTCATCCTCTCCTTGATCATCCTCTCCATTCTTGTAAAACCTATACGGAACTGATTCTGTAGCATCTCTCCGATACGTCTGACCCTTCTATTCCCAAGATGGTCTATATCATCGATGTACTGCTCATAGTATTCTCCTTTTTCAGCCTTATCAATAAGCATAGTCATATAGTAAGCAATATTTACCAAATCCTCAGGTCTGAGGATTCTTACATCTAGAGGAACATTCTCGCCAAATTTTTTATTTAGCTTATATCTACCAACCTTTCCAAGATCATACCTTTTACTATCAAAGAAGATGTCATTTATATACCTGACTGCATTGTCGACATTTACCGGGGTACCGGGACTAAGCCTTCTGAGCAGTTCTAAGAGAGCCTCTTCTTTAGTATATGGTTTACCCTCAACCTTTAGCGTCCTAGCTATGACTGATTCATAGGGTCTGAAACCCATAACAAGATCATCTTCAGTATCGAAACACACCGCCTTGAGGAGAAGTGTAAGAGGGATCTTTTTCCCGGTGGTATCGACTCTAAAGAATATAGCCCCTTCAGAATCCGTTTCATACTCTAACCAGGCTCCTCTAGATGGTATGAGAGATGCACGAAATAGAGGTCTACCACTTATATCTAACTGTGAATCAAAATATACCCCTGGGGACCTGATTAATTGATTTATTATGACCTTCTCCGTCCCGTTTATAATAAATGTTCCCCTTTCGGTCATCCAGGGAAGTTCCCCTAGGTAGACCTCGCTCTCCTTTATCTCTCCAGTAATTTTACTTACCAGTCTAACTTTAGCCCTAAGTGGAACACTATAGGTTATACCCTTCTCTTTACATTCTATTTCTGAATATTTGGGTTCCCCTGTACTGTGTGAAATAAATTCGATATAATAGTTCTCATTGAAGTCATATATAGGGGATACTTCTTTAAAGACCTCTAGGAGTCCTTCCTCCAGGAACCAATTGAAGGACTCCAGTTGGACAGCTAATAGATTTGGAACCTCAAGTCTCTCTGGGGTTCTTTGGAACCTTTTTCGTGTCTTCCCTTTTGCTGACAATATAACGGTCTCCACCTGTCAAATCACCTCGTGGAATATATTTTGAAGACTAGAATATAATAGAATCTATCTCTTTTCCTTCCAGGTTTAAGATTCTTATCGACCTCTTGGCAGTATCAAGTATACCAAAGGTCTTTTCCTTTACCTCTCCTAAAGGTATGCTCGGACTTCCAGGATTGAAAAAGACTATCCCATCCCTTCTCTCAAGAAGGGGGATATGGGTATGACCTGAGATAACAATGTCGAATCTATGGTTTTCTTCCAGAGAAAAGATCCAGCTGTCTAAATTTTTATCGCCGTGATGTATGAGGATCTTCAAACCATCTATAAATAAGACACTATAGGGGGACATAATAGGAACCTTAAGTAATGACTGATCCACCTCACTATCGCAGTTACCCTTCACTATAATAAGAGGCTTTTCATACTCATTTATTGCAGAAGCCAACTCCTTGGGAGAATATCCTTCGGGGATAGGATTCTTGGGTCCATGGTATAATATATCCCCTGATATTACCCAGAGGTCAACATCTCTGGCCACTGAAGAATAAAAAACCTTATCCCAGGCTATCTTACTGCCGTGGATATCGCTTGTAATCCCTATTAGGCTCAAGATTCACCTCTTTTAGATCAAAAAAATTAATGGTGCCGAGACCCAGACTCGAACTGGGGACACGTGGATTTTCAGTCCACTGCTCTACCAACTGAGCTATCTCGGCTTTTAATATGGCGGGACCGACGAGATTCGAACTCGCGATCTCCTGCGTGACAGGCAGGTGTGTTAAACCAGCTACACCACGGCCCCGTGTTATTAATTTTATCAAATATATATACCTCTGTCAATGGTGCCGAGGGAGGGGCTTGAACCCTCACGGGGGACTCCCATACGCCCCTCAAACGTACGCGTCTGCCAATTCCGCCACCTCGGCGTGCTTCTATTATATTCCAATCCCCCCATACTTGTCAATACCTACCTTTTTATGTATAATCTAGTCGTTAAAATAATAAACAATAAGGAGGTATCAGGAGATGATAGCAGGTCTTCAACTCTATACTCTAAGAGAGTACTGTAAAACACCGGAGGATATTGCTAATACTCTAAAGAGGGTCAGGGAAATAGGATATCAGGTTGTCCAGGTCTCAGGTATAGGTCCAATAGACCCCAAGGAGTTAAAAAAGATCCTAGATGACCTGGGAATTAAGGCACCAACAACTCATACCCCGTATCAGAGGATTGTAAACGAGACAGAAAAGGTGATAGAAGAGCATAAGATACTCTCTGCACCATATGTTGTATGTCCGGGATTACCGAGAGAACTCCACAACCCGGAAGGGTATAAGAAAGTTGGTGAAGAGTTAAGTAGGGCTGCCGAAGTGATGAAAAAAGAGGGTTTAACACTACTCTATCACAACCACGGTGTAGAGTTCCAGAGATACGATAGAAAACTCGGGCTCGAGATATTATTTGAAAGCTCCAGACCCGATCTATTAGGTATGGAGATAGATACATATTGGGTACAGTATGGCGGAGGGGACCCAGCCTACTGGATAGAGAGATTCTCCAACAAGATGCCCATATGTCATTTCAAGGATATGGGGATAAAGGATAATACTCAGATAATGATGCCAATTGGAGAGGGGAATCTAAATTGGCAGGCTATAGTAAAAGCCTGTGAGAAGGCTGGAGTAACTTATGCTATGGTAGAACTAGACCAATGCCCCCTCTACCCAATATGGGAGGCAATTAAGATCAGCCTCGAAAATATGCTCAGCTGGGGTCTCACTACCAGTTAAGACTTAAGAACTCTCTCAAAGACGCTGATAAACTCAAACAGATCAAATACGGGCTGTAGGACGTCCTCCTCCTTCTGGAGCATACCTTTGAGCTCTTCCCAGACCTTAACCGCAGAATCCTTTTCACCTTTGAACAGAGCCTCCAGTATTAGAGATAGTTTATACGCTACATTCTTATGGTAGTCTAGGTATAGCCAGGACTTATAAACAGATCCTGAGCTTGAAGATAGGTTCTTCCTGATAATAGGGTCAAACTCGTAGATTACATCTCTGGCTCTAGCCAGATTCTCTGTAAAACCAGAAGAAGGCGGACGTTCTCTTCTAAGTACCGGGGGTTCAAAAAGTACAGACAATCTGGTTAAGTAGTCCTTTACTAAACTTCCATCAGGACCATAGGCATTCGTAAAGTAATCATTAACGAGTTCCTCAAAACTAACAGTATCATCCCAGAGTGTGGAAGCCATTAGATACATTGGAAATCCTGTAGGGAAGAACGCCCTCTGGATCTGACAGCTGATCAGTCCATTCAGTCCTATCTCTTTAAGATTCTTAACATCCTCATATATAACCCTTGCAATATCCATATACCCCGGATCTGCATAATGAGCCCACATCAGATGGTAGTCAAAATCAAAGCTATCCCCACTGAATATCTTCTGCCATTCTCTCAAAAAAGCCAGATTCTCCTCTATATTCTTGGGAAATATAAGTCTATTTCTCCTATATTCAGGAATCTTTACAGAGGTATCTACCGGTTTAAAGGTATCGCTGTAAGATCTGGTGATGGGGGCAAACATCATAATAAATCTCTCTGGGTTTTCTATTCTCTCTTTCTCAGGTGGCCAGAGCAGATCTACGTAAAGTAAAAAGACTATCTTCGTATCTATACCCTTCAGAGAGAGCTTCTTATCCAGCTCATTCAGCATCATCACGTAAAAATCTGAAGGCAAAACCTTCCTACACTCTTCACACTCACACTGATTATTGGTACCATCTGCCAACCAGAAGTGTAATATATCTATCTCGGGATGGGTCTCCAGATACTCTACTATGCTATCGGTTACGATATTTCTTACCTCAGGGTTTGAATAACACAGATTTGTATTAAGTGGTATCCCTTCCCAGAGTCCTCTCTTACCATTTATCTCTGCTGTGTACTTTATATAATCCTCAGGGACTTCTCCTTCATATAAGTCCCACCCAAGTCCAGGAATACCAAAGGGCTCACAGGTCCAACCATGCCCGACTGCATGATAGATAAGACCCCTCTTTTTTATTTCCCCACCGAGGTTTCTAACAAACTCCCTAGCCTTTTCTACAGAGAACGGCTCTTTCTCCTTGAAAGGATTATTTATATGTGAATACCACCTTTCAAAGAATGTATATCCCTCCCTAAACTGTATAAAATAGCTATTAAAACCAACCTTTGGAGCCCAGTCTATGATATCCCGCACATTCTCATAACTGACCGCTCCCTCTATACATATACCCCTATGCCTGTATGAAGCCTTTTCTATCAATTTAACATCAATAGAAGAGAGACTCTTCTGAGGGACTATCTCTCCATCATCTCCGGGACGGATCCATCTACAGCCAAGTTCTCTCAGAAACCTGTAGACACCCAATAATACGCTCCGTTCATTTGTCCCTCCTATTATACCCTTTCCAGACTGTACTTCTATATGTATGCCATCATCAAATCTTGGGTCCTTAACATTCGGAGTCTCCAAGCCAAACTGATCAATCGTACCAAGATATATGGTATCCTCCTCACCGGGGTTAAAAGAGCTACTGCTCTCTACAGTGACCATTTTCTCTGGATCTATCTTTCTCAGATATCTTCTGATCTCTTCACCCGCAAAATTCAGGGTTTCAGTATTTCCGAGTTTGACAATCTTTAAAGCATCCATAATTAAACCTCCCCTCACATCATTTTATACTATGATTATAGCACTACCAAGAATACCTTGCAGATTACCCTTTAGATGGTATAATTTACAGAGGTGATAATCCCTTATTTAGGAGTGTATAAGAATGGAAAGGTATAAAATAAGGATATATCCAGATGGGATAGAAGGATCAGCAGAAAAAGATACTACTCTGCTGGAGGCATTAGAAAGTATAGGCATAAAACTTGAAACTCTCTGTGGTGGAGCAGGCTGGTGTGGGCAGTGTATTGTAAAGGCAAGAGGACAGCTCTCTGATATATCTTCAAACGAGAGAAATCTAATCTCTGAGGATATGATCAGAGAGGGATATCGACTCGCATGTCAGGCGTTGATAAAAGGAGATGTCGATATAGAGATACCTCCACAGACAAGGGTATACTCACATCAGATACTGACAAGTGGTAAGACATTAGGAGAGGTTAAGATAAATCCGGCCGTACGGATTTTCAGATTGAAACCTCCTCGACCATCGCTGGAGGATCAGAGAGCTGACATAGAGAGGCTGGAAGATGAAATAAATAGAAAGTTAACGATATCCGATATAAGTGTTTTAAAAGATATACCATTAGTACTCAGAGAAAATGACTTCGATGTAGAGGCTATACTATACGAGGATGCACTCCTGGAAGTAAGAAAAAAGAGCGATAGACATCCCTATGGGATAGCGATAGATATAGGTACCACAACAGTAGTTGTATATCTACTGGACCTGATAAAAGGGGAGATAGATGTAGCTTCATCGATGAATCCGCAGGCAAAAAGAGGAGCGGATGTCATATCCAGGATAGACTATGCAATCAAGGGGGGTTTAAAGGAATTACAGGAGCTAGTTATAGATGAAATAAACTCATTGATAGAAAGCTTATGCGCCAAACAGAGGATAGATACTGGTGATATCTATGATGTTACAGTCGTAGGTAATACCACTATGATACACCTGTTTTTAGGAGTACCGCCAAATTACATAGCGGTTTCACCCTACATACCTGTATTTACTAAACCTCTATTAATTAACGCCTCTCGGTTGGGGATAAAAATAAATCCACAGGGCAGGTGTTATATACTTCCAAATATCTCCGGGTATGTAGGAGCTGATACAGTAGGGGTAATCCTGGCTACTGGTTTGTATAAAGGAGACGGAGTAAAACTAGCACTAGATATAGGGACAAATGGTGAGATGGTCTTAAAGGATGGAGATAATTTATTCGCATGTTCTACTGCAGCTGGACCGGCATTTGAAGGGGCTAATATTACCTACGGAATGAGAGGAGCTAGAGGAGCTATCGACCACGTCAGTATAGATGATGGAAAGATAAATGTCCATGTGATAGACGATGTCACCCCTGTAGGTATATGTGGTTCTGGTCTTCTAGATGCAGTTGCCGTTATGATAGAACTGGGAATCCTGGATCAGACGGGAAGAATCGTCTATCCTGAAGGAATGTTTGTAAGAGATGCTGTACGTAAGAATAACAACGGATTAGAATTTGTTCTAAGGGCTAATGGAGGAGAGATACCTATAAGTCAGAGAGATGTAAGGGAACTTCAGTTAGCCAAAAGTGCTATCAGGGCAGGGATAGAGATACTCCTAGAAGAAACAGGAAGAGACTATTCGGATATAGATACCGTATATCTGGCAGGGGCATTTGGAACATACCTGAATCCGGAGAGTGCAATAAAGATAGGATTGCTTCCCCCGTTACCTGTAAGTAGGGTATACTCAGTTGGAAATGCTGCCGGAGAGGGAGCAAAACTTGCCCTTTTAGATAGAGACATAAGAAGGATAGCAGAAGAGGTATCCAGGAAGGTCAATTACATAGAACTTTCATCCAGAAAGGATTTCCAGGAGAAATTTGCAGAGTTTATGTATTTTGAGGTAAATAGATGAAATACCTTACCCCTCCACCAGGTTTTAGAGACTATCTTCCTGAAGAAGCTGAAAGGATAAGACTGGTAGAGGAAACTATTAGGAAGGTATTGGAATCCTTTGGATACAGAGAAGTGATAACCCCAACATTGGAATATGCCGATGTCATTATGCTTGGGACAAATACCAAGGATGACACTCAGTTATATAAGGTTATAGATAGGGATGGAGCCCTTCTCTCTATCAGACCAGAATTCACAACCTCTATAGCAAGATTAGTTACCACCAGATACAGAGGAGAGAAGGGTCCCTTCAGATTTTACTATATAGGAAAGGTATTCAGGAATATACCATTCCAACCACTTATGCAGAAAGAGTTCACCCAGGGAGGGGCAGAATTGATAGGTGAACCTTCCCTTTCCGGAGATATAGAGATCATCTCTCTCATAGAGGAGATATTCGAAAGGCTAGGTCTTACTGTTCATATAGAGGTAAGCCACGCAAGGATTATACCAGCGATCATTGAAATTACCGATGTCTCTATTCTACAATCGATAAAGAGTGGAGACTTTGTGAGTATAAGGTCATTTATAAAAGACAAGGATATCCTATCTTTTGTAGAGGCGCTTCCTTTCTTAAATGGAGGGAAAGAGATAATAGAGGAGGCTTACAGATACACAAGATACATCCCTGGACTGGAAGAACCTCTGAACCAGCTTTCCCTCTTTATATCTGATCTGGAAAGTCTTGGTTACAAAAGGACCAGGATTAATCTCGGTGTTATCAGGGACTTTGAGTATTATACAGGTATAACATTTGAAGGGTACATAGAAGGCTTGGGTCTACCGGTTGTAGGAGGGGGAAGGTATGATGGATTACTCGAAAGGTTTGGGGTGTCTCTACCGGCAACTGGATTTGCCATAGGGATAGAAAGAGTTGCAAGCAGGATTTTAAAAACAGAATCTGAGCCAGACCTGGTCATTGGTTATACAGAAAAAAGACTCAGGGAGGCAATGAAACTGGCTCAGGAAAAAAGAAACGAGGGACTCAGGGTAGAACTGATACGCTGTTCAGATGAAGTAGAGATAACCAGTAGAAGGGGAAGGAGCAAGATATTCTTATGCTAGCAATAGCGTTACCTTCTGGAAGGATGTTAGAAGAATGTGTCAAGTTATTTGAAAGTTCAGGTATCTACTTCCCAACCGAAATACTTGAGAGTAGAAAACTCTCAGCTACAAGCGGAAATCTAAAGTTTTTTATATGCAAACCCAAGGATGTACCTATATATGTCGAGTACGGGACGGCAGATATTGGAGTGGTAGGAAAAGATATCCTCCTGGAAGAAAAGCCACAGGTGTATGAGCTTTACGATCTGGGTATAGGAAGATGCAGGATAGTTGTAGCAATACCAAACACCTCTAAGCCAGAGGAACTGTTCTTTAAAGGTGATATTATAAGGGTAGCCACCAAGTATCCGAGGATAGCCAGGGAATTCTTCAACACAAAGGGTATTTCTATAGAGATATTAAACCTCAGCGGATCCATAGAACTTGCACCAGTCACTGGTATAGCGGATGTAATAGTAGATATAGTATCTACAGGAAGGACATTAAGGGAAAATAATCTAAAAGTCTGGGAAGAGATAGTGACCTCTTCAGCCAGACTTATTGCCAACAGGGCAAGTTTACATATAAAGGCAGAGGAGATAAAAGATATATTACATAGCTTAAAAAAGGCTAAACAGCCTCTGTGACCTTTTCTTCTATACCAAATTGACTCATATAGAGATTATAGTAGAATCCTTTCTTCTTGAGTAGTTCCTCGTGTGTACCTCTCTCTACTATCTCACCATTATTTATCACCAGTATCATATCCGCATTACGTATTGTGCTGAGGCGATGAGCAATAACAAAGCTAGTACGGCCCTTCATCAGGTTTAACATAGCGGACTGTATCTGTTTCTCTGTCTTTGTATCAACATTACTTGTAGCCTCATCAAGTATCAGGATAGCCGGGTCTGCCAGAATAGCCCTGGCTATAGCAAGTAACTGTCTCTGACCCTGACTAAGATTTTCACCGCCGTCTGTCAGTACTGTATCGTATCCTTTAGGAAGTCTCAGGATAAAGTGTTCTGCATTGGCAAGTCTTGCAGCCTCTATCACTTCCTCGTCTGTAGCATCAAGTCGTCCATATCTTATATTGTCCTTTATGGATACAGAAAAGAGATATGTATCCTGCAGAACTATCCCTAGGAGAGAACGTAGGCAACTTCTCTTTATCTTTCTTATGTCTATCCCATCTATCAGAATACACCCGCTATCCACATCGTAGAATCTCGTCAGAAGATTAACTATTGTTGTCTTTCCAGCACCAGTTGGTCCAACGAGTGCAATTGTCTCTCCGGGCTTCACATAGAAGTTTATATCCTTTAATACAGGTACCCCCTCTTTGTAAGAAAAGTACACATTCTTAAACTCAACTTCACCCTTCACATCTTTAAGCTCTACCGCATCCGGAGGGTCTACTGGCTCTGGAGGTTCATCCATAACCCTGAATACTCTCTCAGCGCTAGCTATAGCGGACTGAATCATATTGAACAGATTTGCAAGTTCATTTATAGGACGGGTAAATTGTCTGGAATAGATTATAAAACTGGCTACAGTACCTACACTTACTATACTCTTAGCAGCAAACCAGCCACCAAACCCTGCAATAATAGCAAAACTCAAATTATTCACAACATTCATAAGAGGACCCATAACACCGGCAAATATCTGAGCTCTGGTACCAGCCTTTCTTAACTCTTCATTTACAGACTGAAACTTCTCTATCTCTTTTTCTTCTCTCGCAAAGATCTTAACAACTTTTAGTCCATTGATATTCTCTTCAGCTATACCATTAAGCTGTCCAAGGATAGTCTGGTTAGCAAGAAAACTCTCTCTGGTACGTGAAGAAACAACGGTGGTGATAAGAAGAGTCAATGGGACTACTATCATACTCACGAGAGTAAGTATGTGGCTCATTCGAAGCATTATAAAGATTGTACCTATAATAGAAACAATGCCAGAAAAGAACTGGGTCAAACTCGTTCCCAGAGACATATTTATAGTATCTATGTCGTTGGTAAGTCTGCTCATCACATCCCCATGAGGGGTACTGTCAAAGAAGCGAAGTGGTAAGCTCTGTAACTTATTGAATAGGTCTTTTCTCAGATTGAATACTATGCTCTGTACGGTGCGTATACTGATATAACCCTGTAACCACATAAGTAAAGAATTTACAATATACAGGCATCCCATAAAGATTACAAGAGACAGAAGACCTCTGAAGTTCTTGGGGATTATATAGTTATCAATGGCTCTACCTATAAGGTAAGGACCAGCAAGCATCAAAAGAGAGGTGACAATGACCAGTGAAAAGATAAATAAAAGTCTTAATCTATGAGGCTTAAGATACTCCCAGAGTCTCTTTAGAGTCTCTTTAGGGTTTTCTGCCTTCACAGCACCATGGACAAAATGTCCACCAGGAGGTCCAAAACCAGGTCCTCTAAAACCTGGTCCTCTAAATCCAGGGCCTCTAAAACCTGGAGCTTGTATATCCTTCTGTATCCTACGGTCAGGCATCGACTAATACCTCCTCTCCCATCTGGGATCTGTATATCTCCTGATACAATGGACAACTCTGCAATAATTCTGTATGTGTACCCTGAGCTATTAGTTCTCCATCGTCTAGTACCAATATCTTATCAGCATTCATAATGGTACTTATACGCTGAGCTATGATAAAGGTGGTACATCTTCTAATACTCTTCAGCCCTTTCAAAATCCTCTGTTCAGTAGCAAGGTCTACTGCACTGGTGCAGTCATCCAGGATAAGTATAGCCGGCTTCTTTATAATGGCTCTAGCTATGGCTATCCTCTGTTTTTGCCCACCAGAGAGGTCTACTCCACGCTGTCCAATGACAGTATCATAGCCATCGGGAAAACTCATTATAAAATTATGCGCCTGTGCTATCTTGGCTGATTCTATCACCTCCTCATCTGAGGCAGACTCATTCCCCCAGAGTATATTCTCCTTTATGGTTCCAGAGAAAAGGATCGTCTCCTGGGGCACCATACTTATAGCAGACCTTAATACATTGAGATCAATATTCCTTATATCTCTTCCATCAATCAGTATTCTTCCGGAGGTAACATCGTAAAGTCTCGGGATAAGGTTAACCAGAGTTGATTTCCCGGAGCCAGTGGTCCCCATTATAGCTATCATTTCCCCAGGGCAGGCTGTAAACGATATATCTTTGAGGACAGGCTCTCCTTCCTGGCCATCATAACTAAAGGAAACATTCTCAAATATGACCTCTCCACTGGTTATAGGAGTTCTGTCTGCATCTGGAGAATTCTCAATATCGATCTTTGCTTCCAGGATCTCATTTACACGTTCGGCAGATGCACTTGCTCTACTTATAAATACAAAGATATTTCCTATCATCATCAATGAGAATAGTATCTGGGTGATATAGTTTACCGACGCCATTATCTGTCCGACGTGCATATCTCCCCTATCTACTAATAAGCCTCCAAACCAGAGTACCCCAGTAACACCCAGATTCATAATCAGCATAATAAGTGGCATAAGAGTTACCATCAGCATAAATGCATTCACAGAGGCGTTCATAAGTTCTTCATTAGCAAGATTAAACCTGGACTTTTCTAGATCTTCCCTGACAAATGCCTTTACAACACGTATTCCCAGTAGATTCTCCAGTATAACTGCATTCAATCTGTCTATCTTCTGCTGAACTATGGTGAATAGGGGAAAACTCCTCTTTACCATATACGTGAAGATGATTGCCAGAAGTGGTATTACAAAAACAAGTATAGAGGCGAGTTTGTAATTGATATATACCATCATAATAATACCGCCCAAGAATAGTAGAGGAGCTCTGACTACAATTCTTAAAGACATCATTACAAGATTCTGTAGCTGAGTTATATCGTTGGTAAGACGGGTTATCAGTGTAGAAGGCTTAAATCTATCCAGAGTCGAGAAGGAGAACGACTGTATCTTTTTAAATACGCTAGACCTCAGATCAGTTCCAAATCCCTGACTGGCTATAGTTGAAGCAATAGTGCATCCTACCCCTCCTATCATTCCTATAAAAGCCACACCAACCATTAACAAGCCAGTCCTCAGGATAAAAGAGAGGTCTCCCTTTACTATGCCATAGTCAACAATTCTTGCAAGAAGTGTAGGTTGAGAAAGATCACAGATAACCTCTATCACCATAAGTATAGGTGCCAGAAGAGCCACTTTCCAATACGGTTTAAGATAAACCAGGAGCTTCTTCATAGTCTACCTCCAATCATTATTTCGATGTCTAACAAATTTCTTCCTCATTGTTTACCTTCTTTAAATTGTCCCTTATCTGTATAAAGAATCTTCTCAGTAAGACCTTCTCTTCAAGAGTAAAGCCAGCAAAACATTCCTCTTCCAATGTCCTCATTATCTCTTCTACATCCTTCTTCAGGCGTTTCCCTTTCTCAGTAAGGTAAACACGGGAGACTCGCATATCTTCCGGATCGGGCTCTCTTCTCAAAAGACCTGCCCTTTCCATTCCTTTTAACACAGCGGTAACAGTGGAAGGTCTAAGTCTTAATGTCTCTGCTATCTCTTTCTGAGTCAAACCATCTTTCTCCCAGAGCATAGCCAGAATCGGTGGCTGTCCCTTATGAAGCCCGATCTTATGTAAAAGATGATGGTGCCTTATAAAGTGCTGCCTTATAACCTGCCATAGCAGGGAATGAAGTGAATCCTCTTCTCTATCAAACATAGATCATCTATCACCTTGATATTATTTAGATATCTAAATAATATCATACCAGTCAATATGTGTCAATAATGGAGTCTGACAGATAAAAACTCTAATGAGATTGGGTCAGCATATAGATGCCCAGAGTGGCAAAAAAATTGGGGCTTATCTTAACAACCCTATCCTGAGCCAGATAATAAGCCTTTACCACCTTAATGTTCTTGATTTTACAGTAATCTTCAAAGTCCCTTATACTTAAGGGATGGACATCAGGGGTTTCATACCAGGTATAACTAAAACCACCTATTGACGGAGGGATCCTTCCCCTGCAAAGGACATAGAATCTTACCTTCCAGTATCCAAAGTTTGGAAAACTAACTATAACAAATCTAGCTACCCTCAGGGAATGGGTGAGTACCAGTTGAGGATTTCTAACCTCTTGAAGTGTCTGACTTATTATAATATAGTCGTAAGCCTTATCCGGATATTCAGGGAGTACCTCTTCCATATCTCCCTGATAGACTGTGATCCCCCTGGCTATACTCTCAGATACCCTCTGCCCGTTTATCTCTATCCCTTTCCCCTTTATATTCTTTTCTCTCTTCAGATAAGCCAGGAGTTCACCGTTACCACATCCCAGATCCAGAACCTTAGAGTTCTCGGCTATAAGGTCTCTTATAATCTCATAATCTCTTCTCACTTTATCTCCTCGTATACATACTTTAAGAAACTGCTTATAATACGGGTCTGTTCCTCAGCCTCAAGGAGAAATGCATCGTGTCCATACGAAGATTCTATCTCTCTGTACGTAACATCTATCCCATTTGCCTCAAGGGCTCTCACTATCTCCTTAGACTGTGAAGGAGGATAGAGCCAATCAGAGGTAAATGATATAACCAGAAACTTTATATGGGTGGAATTACTGAAGGCTTCAAAGAGTGAACCATAGCCGTTGGCTAAATCAAAATAGTCTATAGCCTTTGTAATATACAGGTAGCTATTGGCATCGAAGCGCTGGGTAAAGCTAAGTCCCTGATAGTGCAGATAGCTCTCTACTTCAAAGTCGATAGAAAAATCATAACCATACTTCTCCTTCTGTCTCAACCTCCTACCAAACTTCTGCTCCATAGAAGTCTCACTCAGATATGTTATGTGGCCAACCATACGGGCAATTGCCAATCCAGTATTTGGAGGGGTCTTACCATAGTAGTCTCCCCTGTTCCAATTAGGATCACTCATTATTGCCTGTCTTCCAACTTCGTTGAAGGCAATCTGCATTGCCTTGTTCCTGCTTGCAGTAGCTATAGGGATAGCAGACCTCACCCTCTCTGGATAGCTCACCGTCCACTGGAGTGCCTGCATCCCACCCATTGAACCACCAGCTACGCAGAGGAGTTTCTCTATCCCCAGATAATCAATGAGGTACCTCTGGGCATTCACCATATCCCTTATCGTTATAACCGGGAAGTCAAGCCCATACGGCTTTCCTGTAGCCGGATTTATAGAGGAAGGTCCGGTTGAGCCCTTGCATCCACCAATGACATTAGAACATATTACAAAGTACTTGTTTGTATCAAAAGCCTTTCCCGGACCTACCATATTATCCCACCAGCCAGGCTTTCTGTCTCCTTTATGATAACCAGCGACATGGGCGTCCCCAGAAAGCGCATGTAATATCAAAATAGCATTGGTCCTGTCTTTATTCAGTTCTCCATAAGTCTCATAAGCAAGAGTTATTGGACCTAATTTCTCTCCACTCTCCAGTACCAGCTCATTCGGTGGATGAGCAAATGTATAGTACTGTGTCTCTACATAGAATATATCTTCCATCGTTACACCTTACTCAATGCCTGATCTATATCATAGATTATATCATCTACACTCTCCAGACCGATAGATAGCCTTATAAAATCAGGGGTCACTCCAGCAGATATCTGTTCCTCAGGTGTAAGTTGGGCATGAGTGGTACTTGCCGGATGAATAGCTAAAGACTTTGCATCGCCTATATTAGCCAGGTGGGAGAGAAGTTTCAGATTATTTATAAACTTCTTTCCTGCTTCCAGACCCCCTTTGACTCCAAAACCTATTATTGCCCCAAAGAGTCCACGCCTGAAGTACTTTCTGGCTATATTATAGTACGGATTATCGGGAAGACCAGGATAATTTACCCAGCTTACCTTTGGATGATTCTTTAAAAACTCCGCCACCTTCATCGCATTCTGACTGTGTCTCTCCATCCTTACCGGTAAGGTCTCAAGCCCCAGTAGAAAGAGAAAGGCATTAAAGGGACTCATACATGCCCCTAAATCCCTCATAAGCTGGAGTCTAGCCTTGGCTATATATGCTGAAGCACCAAACTTCTCTATATAGTTAAGTCCATGATAGGTAGAGTCTGGCTCGGTAATCTCAGGGAATTTACCATTCTGCCAGTTAAACTTACCACTATCAACAATAATGCCTCCGATAGATGTTCCATGTCCTCCAATAAACTTAGTAGCCGAATGAATTACTATATCTGCCCCATAGTCTATAGGCCTTACGAGATATGGAGAAGGGATCGTATTGTCTATAATCAGTGGAATACCCGCATTATGAGCTATATGAGCTACTCTTTCTATATCTAGCGTATCTAACTTAGGATTTCCAAGCGTCTCAGCATAGATAGCCTTTGTCCTTGGGGTGATAGCCTTTCTGAAATTCTCTGGATCAGAAGGGTCTACAAATTTAACATTTATTCCAAGCCTTTTAAGGGTGACTGCAAAGAGATTATAAGTACCACCATACAGGCTTATACTTGATACAATTTCGTCACCTTCTTTAGCTATATTGAGTATAGCGATGAGTTCGGCTGACTGCCCCGAAGCAGTAGCCAGTGCCCCAACACCACCTTCAAGAAGGGCCACCCTCTTTTCAAATACACTTACAGTGGGGTTCATTATCCTAGAATATATGTTCCCTTCTTCCTCTACAGCAAATAACCTTGCTGCATGCTCGGTATCTCTAAAAAGATAAGATGTTGTCTGATATATAGGTACCGCTCTGGACAGGGTATAAGGATCAACCTCCTGTCCACCATGTACAGCCAATGTATCAAATCCCCATTCCCTTTCCATATATTTACCTCCTGAGGGATAAATTTAATAGCTCTAATTATAACAATTTCTACTTAAATAATCAAATATCCCCTCTTGAGTTCACACCAAAGTACTATTAGATATTATACGACAAATACAGTATATGCTAGAATAGAATAGAGAAAGTTGGAAGAAAGGAGAGTAAGGGATGAAAAAAGAGTCTATGACTCCAAGAGAAAGATGGTTAGCGGTACTGAAAGGGGAAAAACCAGATAGATTACCTATGGATTACTGGGCAACTCAAGAAACCACTGTAAATTTAATGAGGTATCTTGGATGTTCTACTCAGGAAGAACTCTACAAAAAGCTACACATAGATAGACCAGTGGGGGTAGCACCAAAATATATAGGACCGAAGTTAGAGCCAAATACCGATATGTATGGTTGTCGATATAGAGATGTAAACTATGGTAGTGGGGTTTATTCTGAATGTATATACCATCCACTGGCTCAGTACGAATCAGTGGAAGAGATAGAGAAGAATTATACCTGGCCTACTGTAGACTGGTTTGACTACAGTGTAATCCCCGAGCAAATAAAAGGGAAGGAGGAGTATCCAATTCAGGGTGGTGGTTCTGAGCCATTCCTTATATACAAGAATCTTCGAGGACAGGAACAGGCATTCATAGATCTAGTCTTATATCCAGATATCGTTGATTATTGTCTGGATAAACTTTTTGATTTCTGTTATGAAAATACCCTTAGGATATATGAGCAGATCCCAGGCAAAGTAACCTTCTCTTATGTAGCAGAGGATATGGGAGGAGAGACAGACCTTATGTTCTCTCCAGAACACATAAGAAGATTCCTTCTGCCCAGAATGAAAAGGATGATAGATCTAGCCCACCAGGCGGGTGTATATGCATTTCACCACAACGATGGAGCTATAAGAAAGATCATCCCCGACCTTATAGAGATAGGAATAGACATACTGAATCCTATACAGTGGCGATGCAAGGGGATGGACAGGAAGGAATTAAAGAGAGACTTCGGTGATAGGCTGGTGTTTCATGGAGGAGTTGACAATCAGTATACTTTAGCCTTCGGTTCTGTAGAAGAGGTAAGAAGAGAGGTAATAGAGAATATAGAGATACTTGGTTACGACGGTAAATACATCATAGCTCCGTGCCACAATATACAGCCGATAAGCCCACCAGAAAATATAATAGCGTTATATGAAACTGGCTATGAGTACGGATGGTTCGGTTAGAGACTGCTATTACTGAGTCTTGACCTTCGAAGATTCATCAATATATCTGAGATTAAACATCCGAGTATACTTCCAGCTTCCGTATAAGTAATGTCTTCGCAGTCAGGATAATCATCAATTATGTATTCTTTTGTAAGCTCCAACAGAATAACCAGAGTGAATCCTATCAAAAGAGAGCCAGTCAGTGCAGTAATAGTAGTTGTCAGAAGAAATCCCCAGGTAAAGTGTAGCTGTTTATCCCAGGGTATAGCGGTAAATAACTTCTTTATATCAGAATTGGCATAAGCAGGTTCAACTGCTATTATAAAGATCAACACAGATATAATTATCTTAGAGATCAGTCTCAAGACTCCTCCTTATCTGGGATTTATTTAGCTATTACTGTAATTCTAATCAAAAAGAAGACTTCTTTCAAGTCGTCAATGGATAAGCCTTTCTATATCTTTAATGTCTATTAAGATTATGGTATATTTATGGTTAATTATACACATAGGAGGAGGGAAACAAGATGAAAAAGGTCTTGTATGTGTATGGTGGTCCAGAGTTTCATCCAACCGAAGGTGCAGGAAAGATATTGAAAAATCTTCTGGAAGAAGATGGAAGATTCGATCTGGAGATGACCAGTGATCTTGATGCCTTTAGAGACCTGCATAACAAAGATTACTCAGCTGTGGTAGTATATACCACCGGATTTTACAACGATTTGACCCCAGAACGTGAAAAGGGACTCTTAGACTTTGTCCAGAGTGGAGGAGGCTTTGTTGGTATCCACTCGGCAACCGATAGTTTCCGCGGTAGCCGTGCCTACATAGATATGATCGGTGGGGAGTTCTTAACACATCCACCACAACATGAGTTCAAGATATTCATAGAGGATAGAAATCACTATCTGACGATTCGGATGAATGATTTCAGCATCTATGACGAAATGTATCACCTCCAGAATTATGACCCTGATAAAGTAAAATTGATAGCCTATACCATCTGGCAGGGTAAAAAGATGCCTATGGTTTATACCCGCGAGTATGGCAAGGGCCGTATAGTATATCTGGCAAATGGCCACTCCTTCCAAGCTCTCAACCATCCAGAATTTCAGAAATTACTTGTACGTTCGATAGCCTGGGTCACAGGGGAAGAGCTGACCAAAGAGGTTGTCAATTGTGGAATCCTTGGATATGGTGGTATGGGAAGATTCCATGCGGGAAAAATAAGTCAGACTCAGGGGTTAAATCTTATAGCTATATGCGATACTGACCCGGAGAGGATAGAACTGGCAAGACGGGAATACCCAAACCTTATGGGTTATTTCACCAGGATAGAGGATATGTTAGATATGCTGGAACTGGAATTGGTATTTGTAGTCGTCCCTCACAATGCGCATAGAGAAGCGGTTATAAAGTGTCTAGAGGCAGGAAAACACGTAGTAGTAGAAAAGCCTATGGCTATTAATGTAGAAGAGGCAAATGCAATGATCTCTAAGGCAAAAGAAAAAGGGGTTATGCTTAGCGTATTCCACAATCGCAGGTGGGACAGTGACTATCTGATGATCAAGGATATAATCTCAAAAGGCATTATTGGGGATATCTTTCACATAGAGGCAGGATTGGAAAACTACAGACACCCCGGTTTTACCTGGCGTTCGGACAGGGAGATATGTGGAAGTGTGATACATGATTGGGGCGCACACTTCATAGACTGGATACTGAATCTTGTTCCTGGGAGAATAACTCAGATAGGAGGAGATTTTCAAAAGAAGGTCTGGCACTCAGTAACCATTGAGGACTATGGAGAGATATCCATCAGGTTTGAAAATGGAGTTACCGCCGACTTTATACTCTCCCATATATCAGCCAGCCAGAGGCCCAAATGGCGTATCCTTGGTACAAGAGGGGCGATTGAAGCCAACTGGAATAATGAGATAAGAATTATATCTTATACTTCAGGTATAAGAGAGGATACTCTTATGAAGGTCGATACAGAGAACAGATGGAACGAATACTACCGGAATATAGCTGACCACTTATTGATGAAAGAGGCCCTAATAGTTAAACCCGAGCAGGCACGCCGAGTTATAGGGGTTATAGAGGCAGGATTAAAAAGCTCCCAGCTAGGAACCAGTGTCCCTCCAATAGAGGGATGCGAATGAATTATCAAATAGATAGTCTGGAATCTCTCAGTATTATGGTATAATCTCTATTAGAGATAACTACTGGCTAGAGGAGAGAGTTGGGTAAAAGAGAGGAACTAGGCAGAGGTTATAATAAAGCGATCCTCACAAGGATATTTAAGATCTTCCAAAAGATCAGAGATCTTTCCTATCCCAGTCTGGATAGATTAACGGAAGAGATATCATTTGAGATAGGTGAGGTATCAAAGAGGACCATAAAAAGGGATCTTGCCACACTAAAATATGACCTTGATCTTCCAATAGAGTATGATAAGAGAAGAAGAGGCTACTATCTGAAAGAGAGATGTGAATTTCCCTTCCCTCCTCTAAGCGGTGGAGAGGTTATATCTCTTCTGATAGCCACCAATCTACTTCAACAGTTTAAAGGTACTCCCTTGGAGAAGAGTCTATCATCACTGGAGAAGAAGATAGAGTTCCTGCTGTCAGATAAGGTCTCTATAAATCCAAAAGAGTTAGAGATGGCTCTTTCGGTAAATATATCTTATATAAAGCTCAGGACTGATATAAGTGATACCTTCGATAAGATATTTAAGGCGATAAGAGAAAAACGGAGGGTCATTATTAAATACCACTCATTGAGCTCCAACGAGACCAGGGAGAGAAAGGTTGACCCTTATCACATATATAATTTTCAGGGGGTATGGTATTTCTGTGGATACTGTCACTTAAGAAAAGAGATCAGAGATTTTGCTCTTGATAGAATCGTCGATATAAAAATTCTTGGTGAGAGATTTGAGATCCAGAGAGATTTCAACCTGAAAGACTATCTAAACAGGGCATTCAGAATCTATAAGGGCGATACACAAAGGATAAAGATCTGGTTTGACTCATATCAGTCAAGGTGGATAAAAGAGAGGATATGGCATGAAACCCAGGAGATAGAAGAGCTAGGAAATGGGGAGGTTATTCTTACCATAGAAGGGAATATAGAAGAGATAAAGAGGTGGGTTATGAGCTATGGTTCACACTGCAGAGTCATAGAACCAGAGACATTAAAAAAGGAGATAGAAGAAGAGATTAAAAGATTGAATGAGCTTTACAATATCAGGGACATCATATGACCCCATAGGGTACTATACTTCTAACTGGATGGGAAAGAAGGGTGAATAGAAGTATGAGAATTAAATTAACTTACGAGGCGTTAGAGAGAGATAAGATAGTTTTACCGGCACATTACAACTACCATATCCACGGTTTGATATATAGGACTTTCTCCAACGAGTTGGCGGACAGATTACACGATGGAGGATTTCCCGTCGGTAAGAGGCGATTTAAACTCTTTACATTCTCAAGGATCTTGGAAAGGGGTAAACTTATAAAAACAGGTAAAGAGGCTAAACTCATCTTTGACAGGAAGATCTCCTTCTACTTCTCTTCGCCGGTAGAAACAATAACCGCCGATCTGGGGGAGATGTCTTTCAAGAGAATGGAATTTACCCTCTGCGGGCAGAAGATCTATCTATCCCAATTAGAAGTGATGACTCCACCGAGAGTTGAAGAGAGGTTACTAATAAAAGCCCTTTCACCACTTACCGTCTACAGCACATTCAAAAGGGAAGATAATGAAAAGGTCTTCCACTACTATAAACCGTATGAGGAGGGTTTTCAAAAATTAATAGAGGAAAACGCAAAAAAGAAATACAGAATAGTATATGGAAAAGAACCAGATAGTCTCACTCTCTCGATAAAGCCCTATAGGTTCTCGGTGGAGAGGAATCACTCAGTAATATTCTTCAAGAATAATCCCATAGAAGGATGGACTGGCATATACGAACTCACCGGAAGTCCAGAGCTTATAGCAGTTACCTATGAGGCGGGGTTAGGATGCAAAAACTCGGAGGGTTTCGGAATGTGGGAAATTTGGAAGGGAGGTGAAAATGATGCTTGAAGCGGTAAAAGAGCTTGGGGAGTTGGTCATACAGAGAGAAAATAAGAATCTCTTAGAGAGTCTTATAGAAGATCCAAACTCCAATGGCAGATACAATAATGTAATTGCCATTATATTTAAGAAAGAGGGCAATAATCTCTACTTCTCAGATGTTGAGGTAGAAGAGTATAAAAGAGATTTCATAATGAGATACCTCTACCGGAGTGGTTCAGCTAATGGACCTGATTTTTCTCCTACCGCTAAGCTTACAGAACCTGAGAAGACGTTTCCAATAAAAATACTGGGCTGGTTTAATAAGACCCTTAAGGATAAAAATATAGATCTCAGTACAGAAGACCGTATGTTCCTGGAGAGGATTCAGGAGGAACTAGAGGAAAATAAAGAGTATATTGTGCAAAAGATTAGAGAGATTCGCCAAGATATACCCAAGAAAGAATATATATTTATCACTGTAAAGATAGAAGAAGATGGAGAAGATTATTACCCTGGAGATTTCGAGGTATTTAAGAGATCGCTTATAAAAAATGTTGAAAGAAAAGAACTGGAGATCTTCTCTGAAAAAGAGGTATGCTCTATATGTAAAGAGGAGAAGGATGTCGTTATAGGTAATGCTGGAGTATATGCATTCTATACTCTAGATAAACCTGGCTTTATAGTTGGAGGATTCGACAAGGATCTAGCGTGGAGAAACTTTCCAGTGTGTCTGGACTGTAAAAGAGCAATGGAGGAAGGTAAAAGGTTTATAAGAGAGAATCTCAGATTCAGCTTTGCCGGAATCCCTTACCAGCTCATACCAAAATTTATCCTAGGGAAGGATTATATAAAGGATATAGTGGATATATTCTCTGATTCTTCGAAGATAATCTCCCTTAAAAAAGAGGTTAAAAAGGCTTATCTAGCTGATGAAGAGGAGATACTAGATTACCTGTCAGAAACTCAGGACTTATTAACCCTTAACTTCCTCTTTATAAAGGAACAGCAATCTGCAGAAAAGATACTCTTACTTATCGAGGACGTATTTCCATCACGACTAAAGAGTATCTTTCTAGCCAAGGGATATGTAGACAGGCTATTTGATGAGAATTTCACGTTCAGGACTATTAGAAATTTCTTTTCAAAATCTGATCCTAATAAGGGTTCCTATGACCTTGATAAATATTTTCTGGAGGTTGTGGATTCTATTTTCAAGAACAAGAGTATAGATAGAAGCTTTATAATGGACTTTCTTATGAAGAGGATAAGAGATAGATTTATAAAGGATGATTACCTGGCAGTATGTATAAAAGAAGCCTTTATGGTTGTCATATTCTTAGAAAGGCTAAATCTGCTAGAGATGGAGGTGAAAGATATGGAGACCAGATTATTTGATGAGTTGTTTAAAAAATATGAACCCACTTTTGAGGCTCCAGCTAAAAAAGGACTATTCCTTCTTGGTGCTCTGACAGAACTATTACTCAGAAGACAGTTCAAAGAAAGAGGTTCAAAGCCATTTATGAAAGAGCTGAAGAGTCTAAAGATGGACAAAAAAGACTTTATAGGACTCTTACCCAAGATTCAGAACAAACTTGAAGAGTACGATGCCTTTGATAAAGGAAAGAGAATTTTAGCAGAGGAAGCATCTCATTATCTATTACTTGCTGGAGATAGCTGGGGGATGGGTGTAGACGAGATGAATTTTTATTTTGCCTGTGGAATGAACCTTGTCCAGGAAGTTGCCGATATAATCTATCCAGACAAGGAGTTAGTGAGAAAAGAAATCGGATTGGAGGAGGTATAAAAATGAGTGAAATAGTTAGAAACCGTTCAGAGATTTTATTCCTGTATGATGCCACAAATACTAATCCCAATGGTGATCCTCTGGATGAGAATAAACCGCGTATAGATGAGGAGACAGGGATAAATATTGTTACTGATGTAAGGCTAAAGAGGACAGTCAGAGATTATCTTTTCGACTATAAAGGGATAGAGGTCTTTATAAGAGAGATAAGAGAGGAAGATGGCAATCTAAGGACAAAAGAAAAAAGGCTTGAAGAATTTAAAGATAACGAAGAACTCATAGAAAAATGTATAGATGTAAGACTATTTGGAGCTACAACTGCGGTAAAAGGTAAGACAATGACCCTGACAGGACCAGTACAGTTTAAATATGGGTATTCGCTCCATCGGGTAGACCTGACTTATATAAAGGGTACCACTGTGATGCCTTCTGCCCAGGATAGAAGACAGGGGACATTTACGGAAAAGTATATACTTCCGTATTCTCTTATAGTCTTTTACGGCATTGTAAACGAAAATGCAGTAAAAGTTCAGAACATCCCACTAAAAGAAGACGATATAGATCTACTATTAGAAGCTATGTGGAATGGAACTAAGAACCTTATATCTACATCTAAGGTTGGCCAGATGCCCAGATTGCTTCTGCAGGTGATTCATAAAGAAGAAAACTATCATATGGGAGAGCTTGATAAAAGGATAAGATTTATATCTGATAAAAACGACGAAGAGATAAGAGATATAACTGATGGAGTAATAGATATAACAGAACTAGTAAAAGCCTTAAATAACAACAAAGAAAGCATCCTCAAAGTAAGATACAAGATAGATGACAGGGTTCAGTTATCACTTAATGGTAAAAAGACGTCTTTTCAGGAAGCACTTACCGGAGTTGCTATAGAAGAGCTTCCTTTTTAGGAGGCAAAGATGAAGGTCTTAATATTTGACATCTGGGGAGATTTTGCCCACTTTAAAAAATTCTACACGACATCTTCTCCGCTAACGTTCTCCTTCCCTCCCCCTCCTACCGTAAAGGGAATCCTTGGAGCAATTATAGGATGCGACAAAAATAGTTACCTAGACACTTTTTCTAGTGATAAGTGTAATATCGCTATTCAGATCTTAAATCCTATAAAGAAGATAAGACTTGGACTAAACCATATAAACACAAAAGATAATTTCTGGCGTCCAACAAAAAAAGGACTTCATGAGGCAAGAACCCAAATACCTGCCGAATTTATAAAAGATCCCGCTTATAGAATATACGTAACCCATAAGGAAGAAGAGACATTTAACGCCTTACTGAAAAACATAAGATCTCACAAGACATTCTTTACCATTTCTTTGGGTTTGAGTGAACTACTGGCAGACTTCAGCTATGTCGGGGATATGGAATTTGAAGAGTTTGGAGAAGGAGAGGTTGAGATATCTTCTATCGTCCCTATCCCACTTATATTAGAAGGATTGAAACTAAAGGAAGGATATAGATACTTCAAAGAGAGAATCCCCGTAGATATGGATCAAAATAGAGTGGTAAAAAGATATGAGGATGTCCTTTATGAATCACAGGGTAAAAAGGTATATACAAAAATAAAGAATATCTGGAGAGGAGAAGATGGAACCTGTATCACTTTCCTCTAGGCTGTACTCTCATCCAGATAAACCCCTGGAGTTACATCTGATAAATGTATCTAATTTGGCTGTAAAAAATTTAGAAGAAACACCTATAGAGGATCTATATACATTTAGTAGAGATAAGATAAAAAGGCTAGTAAGGGTTTGTAGCCTATGTCATGACCTAGGTAAAGCTACCGGGTATTTTCAGAAGTATCTCTTTTCTGACGAAAGAACACAAGCAGAATTAAAGGCTATGAAGGAGTGCCATCACTCACTTTTATCTTCAGTTATTTCTTTTTATGTTGCATTCAAAGAATTTGAAGATCATATGGATTTAGATGAAAGACAGAAATTGTTCCTATCCTTTATAGCCTATCTCTCTGTAAAGAGGCATCATGGAGATCTAGGAGATATTCTGACAGAGTGTATTTTAGATGAAGAAGATATGGAACTCTTGAATAAACAGATCGATAGCATCGATGATGAAAAATTTTCGGTATTAATAAAGATTCTGAAGGATTATGGATTGAAAACAGATTTAAACAAGCAGACCCTCAGGGAGTGCGTCTCTTATACAAAGGAGCATCTAATAAGGATCAGAAGAAGGCTCAGGAAGTTGGGAGAAGAGAAGAATAGTGAAATATATCTACTGACAAATTTAATATTCTCACTTGTTATAGATGCTGACAAAAATGAGGTGGGTATAAGAAATATTATAGAAAGGGGAAAAATAGAAATTCCCCATATTGCAGTTGACAGGTATAAGACTAGTAAGGGATTCAAAAATATCTACATAAATGAGCTCAGGGAAAAAGCTTATAGAGAGGTAATTGACAGAGACATAGACTTAAAACAGAAAAAATACTCTCTAAATCTACCTACCGGACTGGGTAAAACATTTGCTTCTTTTGCCTTTGCTTTAAAACTCAGGGATAAGATCTACAGAGAGAAAGGATATATGCCCCGTATCATATACTCACTTCCCTTCTTAAGCATAGTAGACCAAAATGCACAGGAGATAGAAAATATTCTTAAAACTGCTGAGATCCCATTGGACAGTAATATATTTATAAGACATCATCATCTATCTGATATCTACTATAAAAAAGAGGATATAGAGTTTGAGCCAGAAGAGGCAAAACTTCTCATCGAAGGGTGGAATTCTGAGATTATAATTACAACATTTGTCCAATTATTCCACACACTTGTCTCTAATAGAAATAAGTCTTTACTTAAATTCCACAGGTTAGCCGGAAGTATTATTATCCTAGATGAGGTACAGGCAATTCCATTTAAATATTGGCTCCTCTTAAGAGAGCTTCTCTCTACGCTTGCTGAAAAGTTAAACATCTACATAGTATTTGTTACTGCTACCCAGCCTCTAATTATACCAAGAGAAGATATGTACCAGCTTGTAGAACCAGAGAAATACTTCAGACAAATGGAAAGAGTTTTTATAAGGGTCAAAACAGATAAAAGATTATATCTGCATGAATTTTTAGGAGAGTTAGAGCTAGAAAGTAATAAAAGTTACCTCTTTGTATTAAATACTATAACTTCGGCGAGAGAATTCTATAGGCTCCTAAAAGATAAAACAGGGGAAGAGATCGTCTATATGTCTTCCCATATAGTTCCGTACGATAGGTTAAAACGAATAGAGAAGATAAAGAAAAGAGAGGTCAGATTAGCGGTAACAACTCAACTTGTTGAGGCTGGGGTCGACATAGATTTTGACGTTGTATATAGAGATATGGCTCCCTTAGACTCAATAATTCAGGCGGTTGGTAGATGTAACAGAAACTGGGGTAATAGAGGAGAAACAATTGTAGTATATCTTAGAGACGAAAAAAGATCTTATGCATCCTACATATATGATTCCCTGCTTCTAGATATAACCAATAAGATCTTATCTCAAAAAGAAGTTATAGAAGAAGTAGAATTCTGGGATATAGTTAACCTGTACTATACAGAGGTTCAAAAAAAGAAATCTAGTGACATATCCAGCGACTTTATCGATGCAATCTACAGATTGAAATACGATAGTACCGATGAGACAAAGGGCATTGGAGACTTTAAATTAATAGAAGAAGATTACCCTAAAATTGAAGTCTTCGTAGAGTTAAACGAAGAGGCTGAAGATATATGGAGAAGTTACTCAGAACTTAAACAGATTAAAGACCCTGTAAAAAGAAGAATAGAATTCGATAAGATGAAAGCAGACTTTTATAAATATGTAATATCCGTCCCCACAAACGTAGAAAACGTACCACCAATAATTGATGGGTTTGGGTATGTAAACAAAAATTCTCTTTGCGATTATTATGATGAGATAACAGGTTTTAAACCTAAGGGAGATACTGTGCTATTATGGTAGTCCACATTACTGGTACTATAGTTCAGAGCTACTCCATATGTCACAGACAATGTTGGCTTATGTCACGGCAGATAGTTCCAGATCAGGAGCACCCATTTATAGAGATAGGGCGACTAATCGATACTGAAACTTATGATAGAGATCGAAAAAAGATAGAACTTGAAGATATGGTAATAGACCTTATAAAGGTAAAGGATGAGAGTGTACTAATAGGAGAAATAAAGAAGACCTCGAGAGGCGAGGAAAGTGCAAAGCTTCAGCTTGCCTTTTATCTGTATAGGCTAAAAGAGAACGGAATAATGGCAAAGGGGGTCCTTTTATTCCCGAAAGAGAGGAAAAGGGTATCTATGGAGCTAGACGCTGAATTGGAAGAAAGACTTAAAGAAGCATTTAAAGAGATAGAATCTATTATCCAGAACCCCATTCCTCCCCCTGTGCAAAAGATTAAATACTGTATTAACTGTGCTTATAGGGAGTTTTGCTGGTCATGAGTGAGAGTATCTATATCTTCTCTAATGGTGAGATAAAAAGAAAGCAGAATACCATATACTTTGAGAATGATAAAGGGGACTACAAATATATACCGATAGAAAACACAAGAGATATACACTTATTTGGAGAGGTCACCCTAAATAAAGAGATTCTAGAATTCTTTACACAAAACGAAGTAATCCTACACTTCTATAACTACTATGGCTATTACGTTGGAAGCTACTATCCAAGAGAACACTACAACTCCGGATATATGACTCTTAAACAGGCAGAACATTACTTGGACTCTCAGAAGAGGTTCGTACTTGCATATAAATTTGTATCTGGAGCCATAAGAAACCTAAGTAAGGTATTAAACTATTATCTGAATAGAGGGGTAGAACTATCCTCTTATATAGATAGGATTGAAGAGTTAGCTCAACTGTTAGAAGAGCAAGAAGATATAGAAGGCTTGATGGCTATAGAGGGTAATATAAGAGACATCTATTACTCATCATTCAATCTAATAATTAACAGCGATGACTTTGAAATAGATAAGAGGACCAAAAGACCCCCTGAAAATAGACTGAACGCCCTGATAAGTTTTGGCAACTCATTACTATATACCTACATCTTATCTGAAATCTACAAGACCCATCTAGACCCAAGGATAGGTTTCCTCCACACTACTAATTTTAGAAGGTTCTCTCTAAACCTTGATATAGCGGAGATATTTAAGCCTATTATAGTAGACAGGGTAATTTTTTATATTCTTAATAAGAATATGATAAGCCCGGATGATTTTGAAGAGAAACTCGGAGGGATCTATCTTAAGGAATCAGGGAGAAAGGTTTTTATAGAAAAGTTAGAGGAGAAATTAAAGACTACGGTAAACTACAAGAAGATAGGAAGAGAGGTATCATACAGGAGATTAATCAGACTCGAACTATACAAGCTAGAAAAACATCTTATAGGGGACGAAGAGTATGAACCTTTAGTTTCTGAATGGTAACTGGTATAATTTATAGTAAATGTATCTCATTATGGTATATGATATTAATGAGGAGAGGGTTAATAAGGTCTTAAAGATTGGCAGAAAATATCTGGAATGGGTCCAGAATTCTGTACTGGAGGGAGAGATAACCGAGGCAAAGTTTGAAAAATTAAAGATGGAGCTTATGAATACAATCAATCCAGAGGAAGATTCAGTAATCTTTTATATTATGAGGACTACAAAGTATACTGCAAGAGAGATAATGGGAGTAAGCAAAGGTGGCTTTCAGAGATTTTTATAGAGTTTTAGGGAGTTGAAATATAGATTATGCGAAATCTTGAGAATATTGAAGAAGAAATAGAAAAGGTAAAAGAGCTTTGCCAGAGTAGAGAAGAGATCATAGCCCTTTGATTGTACTTTTCTTTACACTCCTTATGCTCTTTTCTTAAAAAGCCTGCTGGCTTCCCACAAAATCTACATATACCCATAAGATCCTCCTATCTCCTAAGGGTTTACTTACTCCTAATTATATAAAAATCAGGGTCATATTATGTCCTTCGACCAGTCACTAAACTTTCTTCTAATTATACTAAATACCATAGAAATATAGTCAAAAGTAAGAGATAATGTATAAAGAGTTTTAGCTTAAACAAGACTCAAACATCTAACTAAATTTCAGTCGATGTGTAATAGTGCAAAAAGTGCTGGGGATCGACTGAAAATTCAAAATCATCCGAATACCCCTTTACAAACATAAAAGTCAGGAGTATAATTTTCTTAAAATTGTAGCGTAGGGTCCATATGTAAATTTTGGGATCCAAATTTTATGGGAACAAAATGGGTTTGTAGCTAACCTATAAGGGATTGAAACAGTTTTGCGACTGGCATTCCTCTTCTCTCAGAGTAACGTTTGTAGCTAACCTATAAGGGATTGAAACATCGTATTGAACTTTGTAGGCTTGTCGAGAATGGCACGTTTGTAGCTAACCTATAAGGGATTGAAACGACAGGCTGGGTTTGAATATGTTGAGAGTTTTCTTTGTTTGTAGCTAACCTATAAGGGATTGAAACAAATATAATTCAGGATAAGGCAATTTGCTATCTTATGTTTGTAGCTAACCTATAAGGGATTGAAACCTTCCGAACGGGAAGCGTTTCAAGAACTTATCGCACGTTTGTAGCTAACCTATAAGGGATTGAAACACCGTTGACTTGGGGGGGCTATATGCAGTCTCTTCAGGTTTGTAGCTAACCTATAAGGGATTGAAACAATGAAAGTAAGATTTAAGAGAGTTAGAAAAAGGAGGTTTGTAGCTAACCTATAAGGGATTGAAACTTTATAACAGTATTTATATTAGAAATGTTAGTGTCTAGTTTGTAGCTAACCTATAAGGGATTGAAACGTGACACAGATTATTAACATGCTTAATAAGCCAAGCGTTTGTAGCTAACCTATAAGGGATTGAAACCAGGTTTTTGGGACGTTTGAGAAGTCTGAGTAGTCTGTTTGTAGCTAACCTATAAGGGATTGAAACGTAGACTCGAGTACACCACCACTAAACAACGAATGAGTTTGTAGCTAACCTATAAGGGATTGAAACTTGTTTCGGTTACTCTTAGTACGCTTCTCTCTTCTCTTGTTTGTAGCTAACCTAT
>Ga0078972_1002927_pt1 | contig 53661 bp, 90 predicted proteins | sample YelNatPaOPGAMG01_FD_67568 | JGI IMG/M metagenome (GOLD analysis project Ga0078972, IMG submission 67568) | Hot spring thermophilic microbial communities from Obsidian Pool, Yellowstone National Park, USA - OP-RAMG-01 (SPADES assembly) (version 2) | ecosystem: Environmental > Aquatic > Thermal... | reverse complement strand
GGCACACAAACAGTCTTCATAAGCGGACTAGACAAAAAAACAGTATACGTCAACATACCCACGCCGCCAGACGGAAACTACACAATCCAATTCAGAACCACACAACCCGTAAAAGTCGAAGTCAAAAGTGCCGTAACGGTTGAAACGCCATTCTACGGAAAACTCAGCTTCACAATACTAATCATAGTTCTGCTCGCACTCGCAATATACATTGTTGGAAAGAAACGACACTGAAACTAAAAAGGAAATGCTGAACCTGTCATGTTTGTTGTTTCTGAACATTTTCCTCTAGCTTTTGGAGAAAGCCCGTGAGATACTTTTTTCTGATTAAGCGTGCAGTGTGGAGGAAATCGTTTAGTTTTTCAATTTTGTTTTTGATTGAAGCCTGTTCGTTCAAGTTTGCGGTCTGCAACATTCCCGTGTATTTTTTGATGTAATCGTCCAAATGTTCCTCTGCGCATGCTAAATGTCCAATCACCTGTATCATCTGTGCAATGTCTTCTTTGCTTACACGCATCTGTGTAGCAACTGCTACATCCTCAACCAAAAACTGGTTAAAAAACTCCTCCGCCAACTCTTCCACGTCACCTTTAGTGCTGCTGACATGCAAAAGTTTCATAAACAAATCGCTATTATTGTTGTTCTCACAAACTTGCGGAGAAGTAATAGTCGTGTTATGTTCAGAAAGCAGTTCCCTCGCCTCCGACCAATGTTTAACCACACATTCAAAAACTGCGACGGCTTCAGCGTTAAAAACTTTAAACTCTGCCAAGCTTAAACTCTCCTTAAACGGGCGTTGAAACTGTAACACGCCTATTCAATTTGCCCTTAACGTTGATGTCGATTGGCACCCCTCTGTTTCTGCTGGAAACTCCGCCTCCCTTCACTTCAGTTTCGTTTAACAATTCATTTGTGCATGGAACGAAACAATCGTCTTTCGGCATATTAAACGCCTCACCTACTATTATTAATGATTAGATTTAGTATTTAAATCATAAACTTTTTGGTGGAGTTCACGCAACCACCAATATAAACTCAGCAGTTAAGGAAGCCCTTGTTACTTCGGTTCCCATCCATTGGCAAATACTAATTATTTCGACGGAGAACCTTACTTCGTCCCCATTTCTGAAGCCTGTAAGTTGAAGTGGGAAAACGCCAAACGGCATCATTACAACGTCTAGTTCGGGTGGTATTTCTAACGTTTGTATTTCTGTGTATTCATATGTGACGTTTCCGTATTCTGGGTAAGTTACGTTTGGCACGAACTGAACGGTTAAGGTGAGGGGTCTTGCAATTATGTTTGTTAAGTTTGAGATTTGCACGAAGCCGACAAGGTATGTTATAATGTTTGGCGGAACGGTTTGAACGGGATTGTAGGGAATGAAAGTTAAAGTTATGTTGCCAACCGTCACGTAACGGGCTGTAGTTTGAATTCGGCTCTGTAAGTCACGAAGCATACTGTTTGTAAGTTGAAGGTCAAAATGTGTTTGGTCATATGCAAACCACAGAAAACCTGTCACAACCAAATTGACAACTACAATAGTTGCTAAAGCAAAAGTTATTGCGGAATACCGTTTCGGTTTGCGGGTTATTTCTTCTTCCGTGGTTCTTCACTCTCCCTTTTAACGTAATCATAAACGGCGTTAATTTTTTCCTCTAAAACGTCCACTTGCTCAAATAAACTGTCCAAGCGTTTAGCCACCTCATCCTCAAACTTTTCATCCTCAACTTTTCCAACATCTTTCACTTTCCTTTGCGTTTCACCTTCGTTCCGAAGCAAATAGAAGTAAAGAAACACTGCAAGAATTCCGCCGAAAACAGCCACAATGACAAATTCAAACAAACCCTACTTCTCCTTAACGCCCAACTTCTGTTCTTCCTTAACCACTCTATTTTCAAGTTTCTTCAAGAAACCAACAGTTCCCGTTTCTATACTCCACTGTTTACCCCGTTTCCAAACAGTTTCAGTGCCACACTTCTTGCAAATGAAAGTGATTTTGTTGTCTTCAAAAAGGTTGCCCTTCACATCCTTCTCATTGCTTCCACAGTTCCAGCATGGCGTATCCCTAACCTTCTGAAGCAAAATCTCGCCATCCTTAACTCTAGTGAACAACTCCTCAATGTTCAACGCACTCAACGGAGTTTTCTCCTCTCTGAAACGCCACGCAATATAGACAAGCAACATCACAACTACAACCGCAAGACTTGAAATCATCATCAAATTGAAGTCTAACTCCACATCACACACCAGCCAACTCAAAAAATTTTTTATACATAGACGCAGTATTTAACGTTTATGAGTGTGATTGCTTGGCAGACGAATTAACAATCGGCATAAGCATAGTTATAGGCGCCCTCATAACATACATAATTATTGCTTCAAGACGCAAAATATGGTATTTAGAAACGATGAACCCAAGGGAACAATACGAACTTGGAAAAGAGAAAAAACTCATCGTAAACATGGTCATCAACAAAAAACAATTCAACGGCTTCGAAGCTGGAAAATACAAAGTTCTCCTCTTATACGGTGACATAGCAACCTTTTCAAAACAAATCTTAGAAGGCAAAATAGAGGAAATGTACATGCAAGTATTAGCTGAATCTCTAATTGGTAGAAAACTTGTTTCCCGCATAGAACACATGCGGTTTTTAGACTTTATTTTCCGACGTATCCCCTCATTAAAATCTAAGGCTTACATGATTACAGGCGAACTTATTTCGCCGCAAGATGTTTTAGACAACTGCTGGAAAAACGAGAAAGAACGGGACACGGCTTTCACTGAAATGCGGAAGAGACGCTTAATTGACCCAACAGTTTTATGGATTAAACCGTATCCTCCCGAAAGTAAACTTAAAGATATAATGACGGGCGTGATTATGATTCCAGACATCGTGCTGAATCATGAAAAAGAATACGCAGGAGTGACGATGACTCAACGTGACACGCTTATTAAAATAGATGAGGGAATAGCAATTTTGTTAAAGGAAGTTATTCCTTGGCAAAGAAACATAATTACAAGCATAAGCGACCCAGTTGTTGTGTTAGGATTAATTTTGGCTGATAGAGCACGCAAACTTGAAGGTTTAGGTTTAGAACAGTTGGCGGAAAGGGGTGGTGCTGAAAGCCAAATTCGGGCTGCTAAAATACTTAAAGAACATTGGAAAGAATTTCAAAAAGTGTTTGCTGAACCAATTAAACCCGAAGAAGTAGCGAAAGCGGAAGAAAAATTGAAAGACATAACTGAATTAAGAAAACGAATAGAAACACTTGAATCCAAATTGGCAACCGCACCTAAAGCGGCGACATAAAAATGTCAACGCCCAACCCCCTATCACAAAAACTTCGCCTTAAAGCCAAAAACATAGCGAAGCTACTTCAAGAATACATTGAAATACGTTACGGAGACGAAACTTACCGTCTGGGAGATAAAGAATGGAGGGAATCCAGAGGAGAAAAGGGAATTCCACCCGGCACAAGTGGAAACCCGCCTAAAATAAGAGTTGTATCCACTCCACGAAACATTTATCTGCAAGAAGCACCTTCCGAAACTTCAAACGAAACTTCTCAAAATTCAAACGCTACAACTGCAACTGCAAACGTCATAAATCCCGTTTTTCAAGCTTTACAAGAACTTGGAGAACTAACAGAAAAAGAAATTATCGGCTTTCAACTGGAAAACCGCTACGGCATAATTCAAGATTTAGGCGTAGTTGAACGCATGGAATGTTCAGCGCTTCTTCCATGGCTTAGAAAGTTAGCCTCTCAAATAACATATATTCTTGAAACAAGAGAACAATATTCAGCCGAAATTAAAGCCGTCTATCCAGAATTACTAACAGATTTGGAAAATGCACGAAGTGCATGCGACCGACTTAAAACCATTTTAGCCAATCAAAGGGGAATACTTAACAGTAACCAATACAGCAGTTTTGTTGCAGAAATTCTTCACTACGCAAAAATTGCACAGCAAGCCGCTCTCCAACTAGCCGACCACCATGAAGCGTTCGTAACCGAAACTGTTTCGCCACTTGAAAGTGGACCCGAAACAGAATGGGTTTTCAAAGAAGAAAAGGAAGAGTTTCCACCTAAACCGCCAAAGCCGAAAGAGGAAACATAAAATATATGTAAAAAGAAGTAGCAACTGCTACAGAGGTTAAAACATGGCTCTTAGCCAAACATTAGCTGTTCAACCACGCCCAAAACTGCGAAAACGCATAGTTGGCTACACAGCCGACCGCACCCGCTTACCCTTCTACATCGGCATGTCAGCAGAAACAAGACAGCCAACTTATCTGCTACTTCCAAACGACCGTTCATTTTTAGCGTCAATACTAATTTCAGGACCAAGCGGAGCAGGAAAATCAATAACTACACGAATACTAATTGAAAACTTCTACATAGAATGGAAAATATTTGGACATCACTGGAGACACCCAATTATCGTGATAGATTCAAAAACGAATTACCTCGGCTTAGACAAGCCCAACACTAAAGCTAGAGACCGATACCTTTTAAGAACAATACATCCAAAATGGAACAAAAAACTGCGAATACCCAAAGAATTAATTAATGTTTACTTGCCCGCCTATACATGTCCAACAGACAAAAAATCCGCTTTAAAAACATTCAGCGAAAAATGGCAAGCTAAAGGCTTCTGGGGTGTCCCATGGAGACACATAACCGACCTAGCCCACTTAGGAACAGTCCTCAAAGTGCCATCAGAATCGCTTTGGGCTGAAGACTTGCGCCCAACATTCGACAAGGCAACTGCCGACCCAAACATGACGCTTAAAGGTTTGATAGGAGTTGGCGGTGTTCTACACCAAGCAGCCAAACGGATACGAAACGCTTCTTCACGAAGCGCAGCGTTAAGTTTCGTTGAGCGTTGGCGACATAATCGATACTGGTTCAGCGACCATGATGTGCTTGCAGAACATTTAAGCGACCCATTCAGCGTTAACGTTTTAACTTTCGTTGAAACTCCTGAAAAAATCTACTTTAACCAGCTTGCTCTTCTAATAGCCCTTGAAAGTTTAATGGCTACACTTCAAGAATCAAAAGAGGAATGCCAACCCGTCATAATAATTCACGACATTCTCAACTTCATCGGAGAAGGGAAACCATTCAGAAACGAAATCTTAGACGCTTTAAAACGCCTTTTAGCTGGGCAAGCACGCACCCTCGCACACGGCTACATAGTAATAATTGAAACGCAAAGCTTAGACTTGCCAAAAGAAATAAGCGACCCCACAAAATACACGGTTCACTTAAAACTCGAATGGAAAAGTCAATCGCCCGCATTAAGAAGAGTATCCGGCTTTGTCGGTGGATGTTTGGCAATTCATGACCACTTCAACAATTTTCACAGACCATCCGTCGTAGTTAGACCGCCCTTAACAAGCTACACTGTGTAGGTGAGAAAATGCCTTCTTTCCTATACACGTATATTCGCTTCTTCGTATTGCAAGACTGTCCAGTATGCGAAAGCCTTCTTGGTTTTGAGGAAGATGATGTTGAGTTAAAAACGATGTTTAGTCGTGACTGTAAAGTTAAAAATATTCTTTTGAGGCAAGGCTTCAACTTGGATGAGCCACATTTCGCACCCGGCAAAGTTTGGTTTGACCGTTTAAGACGTGGAAGCCAGTTACGCCGTGATTTGGCGCTTCGGAGAAGCAAGCCAGACTTCATGGTTGACATAGAAACAAACAAACTAATTAAAATGGTGCAAGAATACGGCGTAAATTATATTCGAAACGCCATATTCATAGACCGTTTTGAAGTCGTAAACCTAAGTCACCCTGCCTGCGCACCTTTAATGTATCGGTATCAAGTAAGAGTTGTGCCGACAGTTATGACGCCCTACGCTCCAAAAGGCATTCTAAGAGGATTATCAGCCCAAGAAGATGAACTTGAAATCGAACGCCTCCTATTCACGGGCGGAAGCAAAATTCAACCAGCCCAAGACGTGACACGTGTTAGGTAACAAAATTTTTTATATTAAAACAGCTAAAACTTAAAAGCGATGCTTATGAAAAACATGAGTCCCACCGAATACGAAGTTCTATTCGCCTTGTTTAAGTTAAAACAGAACGGTGTCAACTCAGCCACTTTTAATCATATTTGTGCAGAAGTTAACCGAATGCGGAAACAGAGCAAACAGAAGCAATTGTCCTTTCAATTAGTGTATTATTACCTTTCCCGTTTGGCAAGGCAACCTTTCATTAGAAGAAAGAATGAACAGAAAGTTGTAAAATACGAGTTGAAACATGGACTTTGGAAATTGAAACAAAGTCCTCCATTATGCCTTTTCATAAACGATGACGTTCAAACGTTGCTGCCATGCCCAGAAGTTGCAAACTGTAGAAAACGTAAGCCAAACGAAGCATGTCCACCGATAAAAGCCATGAAAGAAATGGTTAAAATACCAATGGCAACCATGCACTAAAAAGATTTTTGAAAAAAACATAAAAAGACAAGCTACATATTGTATTTTCAGAGGAGAAAAATATGCCAATCAAATTAGGACAAACATACGGGCATGTGAAGCAGACAGTTTTCAGCAACCGTGTATACAACAAGCCAAGCCTACGAAAGGCAGTCATACGACACCCCGGTGTCCTCCGCAGAAGCCCAAAAGTCATTGACCGCAACAAGAAAGTGAAGGCAGCGCCACCCGCTTCAAAATGCGGAAAGAAAGGACCCGGTGGAACACCAACTCCGTGGGACCAATTCGTAACGTGCCTCAGCGAGCAAATGCCGAAATAGTCGCCCGCCCCCCTTTTTCTTTATTTTGAAACCCATTTTTCTTTTATGTTTTCTTAGAAAATTTTATATTGTTTAAGCAATAATTGTGTGTTTGGGATTGTGATGCCGGACATCTTGAAGCGAAGAGAAGAATCAGCATGTTCGCTTATTGGAACAAGCGATGATGGAAGCAAAAAATGGGTTTGCCAAGTTGACGAAAGCAAAATCTTTGAAGTCACCACAAACAAGGAAGGCGAAATCAAAGAAGTTAATCCTAAAACGGTTCTGATGACGCCTGAAGACTACAAAAAAGTGTATAATGCTTTAAAACGTCAAATTAGCCCAATCTAAAACGGGGCGAATGAAATTGTCCGAAGCCGAAAAACACCTCGAAGAAACAAAAGGCATACTGTTCCGTGGAGCAGTAGGCACAGCCATAGACTTTCAAACTCGTGTAGTAGATTGGATAATGGCTTGTCGCATCGAAGACGGAGGCATACCAGCTTTTCGCACGGGTTTCGCAAAGCGTCCCTTCAAGTCAGATAAAACCTATTATGTTATGGGCGTATGTTGGCTTGGAAGCAACTTGGTTCGTTCACAGTGGTTTTCAAATGTGCCTGAAGAGGATTGGGAGTATATGCATGATAACAGTGACGATTATGTGTATCTGCTTAAGAAGTATGGTTCAGCCGAACAGCTTAATAAGGCTTTAAAAGCGCCAGTGGTGGTGGTTTAAAAATGGATATTGTAGTTTTGTCTGCTCTTGGTTTCCTTTTATCAGCAATCCTGATTTTTTTAGTTATCAAAAATTTGGAAGCATGCATTTTCTGGAGTGCTTTGCTTGCTCCTGCTGTGGGCGGCGGTCTTGTCGGAGCCATCACTCACGCCATAGCTGGAAATTACACTGAAGCTTTTGACTCGATTAAGTTGTTGCCGTTTTTCATTGCTTCCATTGATAGTGGCTTTTTCACAGTTGAGGCAAGCGACCTTTACTTTTACGTGGGTTTAGGTTTTCTTTTAGTTTGGTTTTACATTCTGTCGCATTATGCCGTGAAAAAGTTTGGAATGTGGGCTTTACCGATTTTGCCAGTAATCATTTGGGGAGTAGGCTTAACGCTTCCGAACCTTCGGGCAAGGTTGATGACGGCGTATCCGCAGTTTGCTTTCCTCTTCGACTTTTACGGCATTCCCATCTTAATAATTGCATGTTTAGCTTTTTTTGGCGTTTGCTACTTGATTTGGCGGAGAGGCTACTCAATTCAACACATTCCTTTCCCAAAAGAACTTGTAACGAGAAAATGAAGATGGAAAAAAACGATGAAACATTACTGAAAGCTTTAACTGTGGACACATACCGCATCTACAACTATTTTCTTGAACGAAACCCTAATGAAGTGACGTTGGAAGAACTTGCAAAAACTTTCAAGGTTACTAAACCCGCAATTCTGCATCATATAGAAAAACTGAAAAGAGTTGACTTAATTGAGCAGACCGTGAACGGTTACAGAGTTAAAGACGTGGTTAAAATCGCCGTCATCAAAGGATACACCAAACAAGTTTACGGAATGCTTAAAACATGGGTTCCCATATCGATGCTTTTCACTTTTCTTCTCAGCATCTCAATATTTCTGATTGAACCAATTGAAATGAAAGGTTTATCAGTGCTTCTTTGCATTGTTGGAGTTCTCTATTCAATTTACAACATTTTAAATCTTAAAAGATTGTAGCAGTTGCTACATTTGAACAATCATTAAGAAGTGTTTTAACACGTTAAACATGGTTTAATTTATAAAACATTTTCTCTATATAGTAAGCCCGAAAAATAAAAGGAGAAAAGAAAATGGCAGCAAGAGAATACCGCATTAAGGGGTCGCATATAGCCATAGCTTTACTACTCATTGCAGTCTTAGGCATCATCTATTGGCAAGCGATTTATGTTCCACCCACAGCCAAACCCAAATACACCACGGGCTTGACAGTCAAATTCAAAATATACAACCCAGCAATCTACTCCTTAGAAACAACCAACGTCTTAGTTGAATTTTACCCATCCGGCACCAACCCCTTCACAAGAACGTTCACAACTAAACCAATCGCAACAGCCTCTTACGACACCACAAATGCATACTGGTTTGTTCCATTGGACGCCGGCTCCTACGTAGTGCTCATCAAGGATGCCGCTTCAAGCCCATCATTCTACCCACAAACGTATTCAGTGACGGTGCCCGGAACAAACAGCGAAGACAAAGAAGTTTGGCTGAACCCATCCCAACTGAACGTTTACGACCGTGCAACCATAACGCTTGCTAAATCAATTTTAGCATATAACAGCACGTCTGGAGCCTACAGCATATCAGTTTCCACAATGAACATCACCGCCTATAGCAAGTGGTTTGTCACATACACCATGACTGTAAGCGACCATGACACATCAAAAGTTATCAAAGCTGGACGTTTATACTTGACCAAAATAAGTGGCTTAACGCCAGTTTCTGCGAGCGTTGATGGAGCTGTCGCTTCTATCGGTGAAGACACCGATGCTTCTGACGATGGACAAACAGGCTACTACCTTGAACTGTCCGAAATGCAAGTCGGAGAAGTGCACAGAGTAGACATATACTGGGAAGCATCTGGAGCGTCTACAGGCGCTTTAACAGCCAAAGTCTTTGAATACTACGACTGTCTGAGAACAGCACTACGCTGGTGGACAGACCAATCAATCTCCATAACAGTGGAGGCATAACCATGATACCAATAGAATGGATAATATTCCTGCTCTCCTTCGCCGCCACTTTGCTCAAAGTCTTATGGGAAGGCAAAGCCGCAAAAACCAGCATAATGTTCATCATACTCTTAACGGTAGCATCTGCCATCGTCGGAATAATCTTAGCCTTCATAGACGCCTTCTTAACAGGCGCCACATTCGCCTTAGCCACAAAAGATTTAATCACCTACCTCTTCGACGCATTCATCGGAGCAGTAATAATTCCAATAGCCAGCTACATAACAGCCGTGAAACTTGAGTAACGGCAAACCGCAAACGCTATTACCCCAAACCCCCCCTTTATTTAGTTTAAAATACATAAACACACTTGAGAGGTAACTTTATGAACCAGAACGGCAAAGCCGTAATTACACTAATCTCCCTTCTACTCATTGCTTTAGGGCTAACCCCCTATTTTTCAAGCAGTTTCGAGAATGTATCAAACGGAAGTTTTGAGGCAGGCTATACTGGCTGGACATACTGGGGAAGTGGTTCCCTAACTACAACAATAATCTCTACCGATGCTCATTCTGGCGGATACTGTGCAAAAGTAGGACAGTTGAAACAAACGTTTTCAATTCCAATCCCGACTTCCGATGTCGTCTCCGCAGGTTTCTGGTATAAAGCTCCCAACGGCGGTTTAACATGGTTTATCTTTTATACTGACCAAATAGCCCAACTTGACCTTCCCAGCTCCGCTAGTTGGCAATATGTAAACTGGATGCCTTTCCTTACCGCCGCAGGCACAGGAAACTATTTCGGTGCCGGTGGAGCTGGAAGACAAATACAGTCGATACAGTTTTTAAATTCCAACCCCTACACCTACACGGTTTTAGTGGATGACGTTTCAATCATAACGGTGTCTCCCCCAACAGCAGCACCCCTCACAGTTACAATTTCTCCAACAACAACTGCCATATACGTGGGCGACTCCGTAACATTCACATCTTCAGTTTCGGGCGGAACCAGCCCCTACTCTTATCAATGGTATCTCAATGATGCCAAGGTTTCGGGTGCGACAGGTTCAACATGGACGTTCACTCCGACATCCGCTGGTTTTCCATACGTTTACTTGATAGTTACTGATGCAGGGGGACAAACCGCCAAATCCAATGTTGCCTCAGTCACAGTAAATGCACCCGTAACACCGACACCAGAATACACCATCCAATTTGTAGTTAAAGACCAGTGTAAAAACCCGCTTCCAGCGAAAGTAACGTTTGACGGCACATCGGTTTCGGCTGATACATCTGGAGTGACACCCAGCACTAAAGTGTCGAAGACAACGCTGACTGTTACTGCGGAGATTAAAGTCGGAACACAAACGTATTCCGCAACAGAAACATTTTCAATAACAGCGTCAATGACTAAAGAAATCGTGATTAACAGGCGTTTCTTCTGGACTTTCTTCATAAACTACACAGACGGCACATTAGCCACTGGGAAAATTGTGGCATCATCATCAAAGGAAACCCTGACAATCCCCATCACAAACGGCTACGGAGAAGCCTACCTCATAGACGCTACCTACACCTTCAGTTTTGAAGCAAGCCCCGCCGTAACATTAAAGACAATGACAGTAACCAACGACGGAAATTTAGCTGCGACCATAAACAAAGAGAATCAAACAGTCAAAGAAATATCCAGCAACCAAACCTCGATTGTAACGATGCCTGAAATTCCATGGATATTAATTCCAAGCGTTTACATTTACTCGCTGTTAGGCGTCCTAGTGTTAGGCTTCATAATTGCAGCCGTCGTTCGTCTAAGGAGACCGCCAAAATGAAAGCATCGCAAATCATCGTAATATTACTGGTTGCGGTAATGGTGTCTTTGGCTTTCACTTTAACTCCTTTTTACGTGTCGCCACCACTTAAAACGTTAAAGCCAACAGACGACAACAACGTTCGCTCAGACATGCCGACCCACTCAGGCGGTTACGGCTTGACATCCATATGGGTTAGTAAAGGACAATTTCTTGAGTATGCTTGGATTAAGTTTGACTTGTCAGAAATTCCCAGCGTAGCAGAAATTACAAGTGCCAAATTCAGAGTTTATTTGATAGGAATAGGAGTTACAACGGCAAATGCACGATTATGGGTTGCAGTTTGCTTTGGAGGGACAGAATGGAAACAAGAAACTATAAATTGGAATAATCAACCACCATTCGGAGAGGAACTTTACAAGTGGGAAGTAGTGGAGGTAGGTAGTGGCTGGTGTGAATGGGGAGACTATCGCCTCATAACACAAATTCAAACGAAGCTTAAAGCGGAAAAACAAATAGCGTTTGTTCTTAAAGTCGCAGATGACCAAATCATTCCATCTGGGGCTACGTGGACAGCAGCATTCCGTTCTAGAGAAGCGGACACAAACCAACCAGAACTGACAATAGAGTACACAGTGCCTACATACAAGTTAACAGTAATTGCGAAAGACCAAGTTGGTAATCCATTGCCCGCTTCCGTTACGGTTGCGGGAAAGACAGTTGTGTGTAATGAGTCAACAGGAAGCAGTCCACCCATTGAAGTAGAGACTGGCGATGTCACGATTTACGCTCAAATAAAAGTGGGTGACTTAACCTTTAACGCTTCTAAAACTGTTACAATTACATGCGACAAAGTGGAAGAGTTAATCATCAACCGTCGCTTTCTATGGGAATTCTTCATAAACTACACAGACGGCACCTCAGCGTGGGGAACACTGTTGGCTACATCCGTCAAAGAAACTTTAACGTCTCCGATAATTGATGGCTACGGGCAAGCATACTTAACAGATGCCACTTACACCTTCAGTTTTGAAGCAAGCCCCGCATTACCGCTTAAAATAGTAACTGTAACCAACGACGGCATACTATACGCCACAATAGACAAAGCAAAGTTAACGGCGAAAACCTCAAGCAAAGAAATTAGTAAAGTAACGATGCCTGAAATTCCAAACGTTTACATTTACTCGCTGTTAGGCGTCCTAGTCATAAGCTTGATTATTGTTGTTGCTGTAGTTCGGATGAGGCGACACTCAAAATGAAAATGGAATGGGAATACTTGGTGATAGTGGGCGCAATAGTAATTTTCGCCGTTATAGGATGGCAAAAAGGAGAAATCAGCGACATACATACACTGTTCAGTTTAGGCGGAGCAATACTGACACTCATGGTTGTAACAGCGTTCACAGTTGAAATCGGCAGAATGAACCTTTCAAACTTTCTCGTCCAAACAGCAATATTGAACATTACACTTGGAGTTGGAGCCATAAGAGGCGTCTCACCTACAACATCTGCACCTGCCCCCGCAGTTTTGCTAGTGGGAACTGCTACAGAAGAAATTTTCAGGGTAGGCTCATTCCAAATGGTTATAGAGGCATACGAAATGCCAAAATTCGCAACAATTATAAGCGGAATAGTTTTTGCAGCCATGCACATGTATTGGCAACCAACTGAGTGGGTTTTCGCAATTGCAGGGGGAGCTTTATTCAGCCTAATGCTTTTGGTTTTTCAAAGTCAAACCGCATGTGTAGCAAGCCATTTTCTCTACGACATGTTAGCGTTTCAATATATAGGTGTTCTTCCCTACTTTATCCTTTCAGGCTTAATGCTTGTTCTATCGCAAATACCATCAGTTAAAAAGGTGAAAATTTGAACTCTAAAAATTTTTTAATAAACCATAAAAAGCCTTTAAACCACATATAAAGTGGTGAAAGCTGAATGCCTATGAAAGATTATCTGCAAAACCGTGAAATCCAGATAATCCTAATCGTGGCAATTCTCTCAGCCATACTTGTTCTACATCAAGTCGGAGCTTTCATAGTTTATGGCGTTCCAGCCATAACCTTCCATACTGTAACACAGAAAAGTCCAATATCCAAGTCCGTGAACATTCTAAATTCATTCGGCGACTGGATAGCCTACGAATATTATAGTGAGGGTAGGGTATCGTGGTTTGACGCTTTGGGAGTAGAGAGATACAGCATAGTTGCGTTAACCGTAAAAATAGGGGTGAAAGTTGAAGTAACCGACTTAGCCTTGTCGGGTTTTCTCACAGAAATTTCGCCTCCGCCGTTTTTAATTGAAGAAACAAACAATACATTATACTACAAAAACATGACAATACAATCATACGCATATGGCTTCACTGTGAAAGTAGGCTGGACAGGCACGGCTCAAGTGAGCGTCATTAAAGATGAGCAAACTGCCCCTTGGATGATAGGCGGTCCAAGCTACCAAGATTTGCATAAAGAAGCCGTTCAACGTCTTGTTCCAGATTTCAACAAACAATGCTATATCGCTGCTGACTTACTAATGAGTATAGACGCTCCAACATTAGCATCAGACACGGCTTACACGCTTAGACCAGACTATTTAGGTATAGGGGGCATGTGGTTGGCAAGCTACGAATATAAAGGATTAAAACCGGGCACAGGCGTAGAAGGTGCCCCCTCTTCGCCTTCAACAGCAATTAGACTTTTCCGTGACAAAGACTTAACAAGTCCATGTTGGGCGCCAAACTACGACACAAGCATGGGTAAGCCTTTGCTAACTTCCAACGAAACTTATTGGTTGCAAAATCTTGCGCCACAGAGCGCATGGTGGAAAACAACCATAATACACTTGGGAAGCCAGTTAGTCTATGACCCAACAAAAGCTGACCCCGACTATATTTCATGGGCTTGGGAAAAAGACGGAGGTGACTTTCCACAGTATGTGCAAGCGTTTCGTGTAGACATTCTCTTCCGCACCACAGAAGATTGGACAGTTCCAAACATTCCAGACTATCAACTTTCTCCAGAACTGAAAGAGAAAATGAAAATTATAATTCTGCAAGAACCAGACTTGATTAGTCCGCCAGTTAATCCACCGTCACAGGACACATGGTTTTTGAAGCTTAGCGAAATCATTCCGATTTTCATCGTAATCTTCGTTGGCACCATAGTCACCATCGTAGTTTACTATTACGCTAAAGGAAAATGGGGGGTGAAAAAAGCGTAATGCCAAAGAAAAAAGAAACGTTGTCTCTTGCATGGTTGTTCGCAAATCCGTTAGCCCTAATAATCGTAGCTGTCATCCTCATAGCCTTGATAATCATAGGAGTAGTAGCCTTAACATTGTTGAAGCTTTGGACAGGCGTCATCGTAGGCGGAGTGCTGCTTGTCTTCGTATGGGCTTTGCTTCAAACGAAAGCGTTGCCAACAGAAAAGTATCCATGGCTGACAATAATTTTAGTTTTCATTCCAATATTCGGTTTCCTATTCGGCGTCTGGGGAGAACGAACAGGAGCCTTCTACGTCACTCCATTAATGCAGAAAGAACAGCCAGTAACGCCCTACTATGCCACGGAACCTTTACAATTCATAACTGGCAACATAGAAGCCATACTAATCATTATACTTATGGCATGCATCGGCATAGTCTTAGCCAAATCTAAAGGATGACAAAAATGAAAGTTTCCTACATCGTTATTGGTTCCCTACTTATAGTTATCGCTTACGCTATATCGCCAATATCAATTCCATGGATAAGCTGGGTTGGCGACGTTATTCCCATACCTCAATACACGCCGATAAGCTTTATGCCTTTAGCTTACATTCTTGGATGTATAGGCATAATTGCGATAATCTTCGGGTTAACAAAAAACGATGCAATACGCATGTTTTTCAGCTTTCTCGCAATAATGGTGTGTTTAGGATTGTTAACGGGTTTTATCAGCTTCGAAAAAATTGAAGAATGGCTTAAACACATTAAGTTGGGTTAATTTAAACTTTTTTGAGTGAAGCTTAAAAAGAATTGTGAGTAAATAGTTTTGGGGAGTGCTGTTTGAAAGAATCTACCGTTGTATTACTTGTGGTAGCGTTAATTTGCACACTCGTAGCTGTTCCACTTTACAGTTACACACCTGCAATTTACGGTAGTCCCAGCATAACCGATTTAGGCTTCATTAAAGATTACATTGTGGCTTGGTGGCATAAACTTGTCAGACGCTACATTTACGGAGAAGTTGGACCCGCCGAAAACGCCACTACAAACACGCAGCAAGCTCAACAATATCAGCTTCCACAAACAAAAACAACAAATGAACCCACAAACATTTACGAGTTAATCGCTTACCTTCAACAGAACAAAGCAACGTTCTCAGCCCAAATATTAGCCTACTTGCAAGAAAGCAACTTGCCAAACAAGTCAACGCAAATAGACCTTTTGATAGTGCCTGAAAACATTTACGTAACATTCGTTTGGAACGAAGCTTCCCTTGAAATTTACAGCGGATGGGTAGGCGACCAAAACTGCAAGGAATACATTGTAGCAACCGCTACATCCAACCTAATAATGAACCTTTACCAAAACAGAAACAGCATAGAAACATGCAAATCCTTAGTGTTAGACGCTGAAGCCAAAGGCGAGTTCGCTTATTCTTTAAAACGGATTAACCCAACAATCTCTGAAGTAGTGCTTTACTTGGAAGCATTTTCAAGCATCTTCAGCGTAGCATGTTGGACGCTTCTGCTTAAACGTGGCGGCATCCTCAAATTCATATCTAAGGGATAACAATGTCAATTGTTATCCGCACTCCCCAAAATTTGATAAGTAGGCACCCAGATGCTTTTACGGTTTCACTAATATTCTTCTTAATAGGCTTCATGTTGGGACTACAGCCAGAATACAGTCAACCAATAATTGAGGAAGCTCAAAAAAGACAAATTGAACCAACAGCCACCGCCACAAACTTCAAAACAATCCTCATCAACAACGGGTTAATCTCTGGCATTATTTGGGCAGGATGGTTTTTCACGCCATTCTTGGGTTTAGCATACCTTCCCCCAGCCATAATGGTTTATAATGTTGGTGTAGCATTCGGCGCCGTCGTAAGCCACGTCTCCGCAATACAAAGCATAATAACCATTTTTTCTTTCGGCATCATTGAAGCTTTAGGCTTCATTTTCGCATTATCCTCAAGCCTACTCTTTCCAAAATATGTTTTGCAAAAATTACTTGGCAAAACAGTCTACTTCAGCGAAACGTTAACGGATGCAGCGGCATCAATGCTTTACTCGTTCCTACTTATTTCTACAGGAGCCGTTATTGAAGCATTACTAATAAACCCCGTGACACAAATATTAGCCATAATAATCGGAACAGTAACAACAATTTACATTATCAAATTTTTAACTAAAAAGGTGAAGTAAATGTCACAGTCAAACGGCATCTGTCCGAAATGTAAAAGCATGAAACTCATCCAAGATAAAGAATTGTGGAAGTTTCACTGTGTCGATTGCGGGGCAACGTTTAAACTTGTTTTATGTTGAACCCTCATTTTCACAACATAATGAAAGTTTACGACAACCATGTTTTTAGGCGTTTCAACAGTCACTATGAATTGATGTGCCGAAAATTCGTATCCATGCACTGTCCCGTAAAGGACTTCTCCATTCGCAAGTTCAACCTCTACAACCAGTTGCTCTCTAATAGCAGTTTCCAATAACTTAGCCAATTTACTCTGCCGCCCTGTCAAAAACGCCATTAAATCACCTGCTTAGCAGTTGAGTTTGCGTCAACAACCCCTTCAAAACCTTATCGTTTTGACGGAAAATATCTAGAGGCGAAAAACCTTCTGCACCTTTAACCTTAGCTACGTTAACATACTCGACAACATTTGGATTTTTAATGTTGAAACTTAAAACTTTTCGGGCGTGGATACTGTTTCTGACAAGCGTGCTGGACTCTATCCAAACAGTCGCATCGTATTTTTGTGCAAGTTTCACTAACCTCGGAATTTCCATGATGTCTGACAAGCCGAACCCCATCAACTGTAAAACTCTGCTGTTGCCAATCACGTCCAAAACTTTCGTTAACACCTGAAACATGTAATCATACCGTTGTTTTTTAGATAAACCTTTAATATGTGTGAGTAATCCAGCCACGGGAACGCCTAAAACCTCGCATTTTTTCATCATAAACTTTGCTTCTTCGGCATACGCATCGCAGTAATCTCCATGGCACACTCCGAGCAACATGAACTTTGAAAATTTGGGCAAACCGTCTTTGTAGCAGTTGCTACTTCTGAAACCGTTCTTCACAAGCCAACCATGATAATCCTCAACCATGTCACGGTTAATCGCCAGTTTCTCACAAACACGATTGTCGTCATCTCTGTCATCCAAAGGCAAATCCATAACTTGAATAACGTCGGGGTTGAAGCAGACAGCTTCACGTAAAGCAACCAAATATGGGCGAATAAACGTTTTCTTCTCATCTTCAAGGATGCGGTCTGAACCATGAATGTAAATTGCACTCTGCGGGATGCCAAACGCCTTTTTTAAGCCGCCCTTCAAAGCAATATCTCTCACGAAATTGTAAGCCCACTTTTTCCCAACCCACCAGTAAGTTCCAAGGAAAAACCCGTCTATTCCGTTTGTAAACCCATTTTTAATTTGCTGTGGCGAAAGGTCATGCATCACCTTAACATCCAAATTATCAGCCTCCCACTCCCTTAACCTCTCCATAACTTCTAAGCAAATCTGACATTTCAAAAGCTTTAAGATTTTGAGTTATTTCATGTTTTCTAACATATAAATCCCTAATACGTGCACCAACCCGCTTTAACTCTGCTTCTCTCCGCAACGGCTCCATCAACGCAGTTTCGAAAGTTGACTTGTACTTCACAGCCTTGTATCTTTTACACTTCTCTCCAATTTCACTCTCAGTAGCCGCCAACTCATCATAAGCCTCCTTAAGCGGAACCATTTTCTCCCTAACTTCCCTAGCTTTTTCAGGCGGTAAAGTTGTAGCTTTAGCCTCGTAATATCTTGACTGCGCTTGCCGTAAAGCCACCAAATCTTCGGATTTTTTTGTGCGTGCATAACGACCAGCCGCACGATAAACTTCAAGCCTTGAAGCTAACACGTCATAAGCCTTGCGGTGTTCTTCCAGTTTGCGCCTTTCAGAAGCCGTTAAAGGTCTAACTTTGCTGACAGCCTCATAATAATCCATCCACCGTTTCGAAATTTCCATTCGTGGAATAATCGCACGGCTATGTTCGGCAATCTCCCGTAAATACGGCATAACTTCTATACGGGTTCGCTTAAGGATTTCCCGTGGTTCAGTTATTTCTTCACCCATTTAATTTCAACTCTTCGATGCATTGGACTGTTACATTCTGGGCAATGTATTATGTTTGGATGCTGCTTTTTCTGTTCACTTATAACTTCGTCTGTTTCTTTAAATTTAGCGTTACAAAAAATGCTGGTGCACTCATAATAAACAGTTTTATCTTTTTTCAAAGTTGCCACCCAACCCAACCATAAAAAAGGGGGATGTTAGCTTCAGCCAAACACTTTTCTAACGATGCCCTCCGCAATTCGCCTCTGTTCCTCCTCAGACGGTATCTTATATTCCTTTAATGGCTTTATATCTTTAATTTCGCCAGTTTTCTTGTAATGCCTATACATGTCATAAATAACGTCTCTTGTAAGCCCAGCTTGAACTAAAGTATACCGTGGCACCTTGTAATAGTCAGCAATCTGCTTTAAAGTTGGATATTTCCTTTCTCTTTGAAAACTTTGTTCAATAAACTGTATAGTTTGCTTTTGCCAAACACGCCTCAAAACCCATTCTGCGGGCGGAAACCAGTAGGGTTTAATGATGTGGACTAATTCGCCGTGGACACGTAAATATCCCGTGTCCAGCAGAAACTTGACGCTGTTATACGTTAACCCTCCAAGCTGTGCAAGATGATTTTCAAAGTCCACACTTTGCCCCGTGTCCCAAACCTTAAGCCACTCGCCATACTTCAACTTCCAAACTTGAGCGTTAAACTGTCTAATGGCTTTCCGAAAATCACGGTCACGAACCAAAACGTCAACCAAACGCAAAGCTTCCCAACTCATCCGTTTACTACGCCACAAATGATGGTCTTTATAACAGTCAGTAGTGAACCAACCGTAAATCAAAGCTTTATTGAGGGCACCTACAATCGAAGCCCAATAAGGCTCCAACGCTTCCCAAGGATACATGGGAACCGAAAAAGTGTAGCCTAAATAAGTTGCATGGAACACTGAATAATGCTTGTCAAACTCAACTTCCACTGACATTCACCGTCACCTTCCTTCTCCATCTGTTGCGAAATTCTGATTGGATGTCCAGTATTTTATATATTGCCTCTTTTAGTTTCCATTGCCTCGGATTTCTGCTTAGATTTTTCTCTGTCCAATCTTCAATCGCCCTGATAACATGCTCTAAATCCGCCTTTCTTATTCTCACATAAGGTATTAGCAAATATGCAAACTTCAGGATGTCGGGTTTTGCTGCTATATCCAAGAGAAAATTTCCGCTTTCTCTTTTTCTAATAGTTGCACCTTGTAATCCTAACTCTCTTTTGACTTCGCTCAATATTTCTTCTATGCCTGTCAATTTAACTCGCACATGCAATATTGTGTATCTATATCTATGTCCAGCTACATAATGGTCGTAATCTCTATATTCTGCAACGCACAGACCGCCATGGTCAAAGTATCCCGCCAACCACTTCAGAAAATCCTCATTTATCTCCGTCATCCTCAAACACTACTCCCCAACCAGAACACAACTTTCCCAATTCGTCAGCGTCTTTTGGTGTAAACTTTCTCTTTCTGTTCGTTCCCGCCTTCTGCACGTAACCACTGTATTCCATCGCAACGTGTTGGTGTCCCAAATACGTAATGCTTCCGTCAGGGTTCTTGCGTGTGTGATACATGTTGTGAATAAAACAGAATATTGGTCTTGTTAATTCTTCCGTTGCTGGTGTTTCTGGGCAGCTTCTGCAAATGTTGGTGACTGTTGTTTCGTAGCCACATTTTGGGCATCGCATTACGCTAAGCCAAAGTTTATCCAAATCTTTTGGGTCGTTAGACAGCCTATACTTCAACATGGTTACACCCATGGCTCAAATAGAAAAAGGGTTAGGTTTGGGTTTCAGCAAACTCTTTTTCAGCTTGCTGAAGAATTGATTTTACCTCAGTTTTTTCTCCAGTTTCAAAAAGGTAGTCTTCTATTATGTCTGCTATTTTGTGGCTAAGCTCTTTACACTCGTCGCTGCGAACGTCTTTCTTGACTAAATGTGGTGTTTCAAAGGGGTTGGTGGAATGTTCAAAGCACACTTTTGAGTATGCAAGAAGCTCAATCAACCTTTCCTGTTTCATCATTTTTCACCCATTTTTCCTTTTCTCCTTCTTTTTCTCTTTTTCCTCCATATAACATGATGGACATAACCAATGTGCTGGGTCTGTAGAATATCCGCATAGTTCCGCTTCTTCTTCATCGCTTTCCGTAAAGCTTCTGCCACACCTATCGCACATAAAACGTTCTTCAGCCTCACCCATTTGACATTCCCTTTCAAAGGTTACACCATGTTTTGCGACTTTAAGTCGCAAGCTGTCAAGATAAACTTCTTACTCACTCAAACCACCAGCTTTCCCCATCCGTTTTTACAAGATTGTTTCTTTTTAAGAGTGAAAGGGCAGAGTTGAATGTTCCACTATTCGTTGAATATGCCGTTTGCAGTGCTATCTGGCTCTTAGTAAATTTGACTCCTCTGTGTTCAGCTAAGAATGTGAAGATTTTCTTTGCACATGGAGTTGGCAGTTTGTTCAGCCACATTTTCACTACATCGTCGTTTAAAGCTCCTGACGGTTTAACCGTCTCTTCTTTTCCGAGAAAACGCTCCGCCACCTTGTCGAAGGTTTCCAACAGTCCATCCCTTAAGTCTTTAACGAAGCGTTTAACGTCCTCTGGGTCTACGCCCACTTTTTCCACAATTTTCTCTGGCGGTTGCGAACCCTTTACTCTTAAGGCAATGTTAAGTTCGCTTATCTCCTGTTCTTTTTGTTTAAGCATACTCTCTAAATCAGAAATTTTTCTCTTTAACTTTTCAGCTTCAGCTTCTTCAGCTTTTTCTTTTTCTATTGCTTGCATTAAAAGTTTAGACAAGTCCGTGACGGTTTTCTTAACTTCACTGCTTACGGGTGCAACGTATTCCAGTTTTGGCGTTATGGCGCCATGAGGCGTTTTACGTTGTTCAGTTACCGACACTCTTTCTGCTTTTCCGCCGTGGATAACAAGCCACTCTCCAAGCGGTAAATCAAGAAGCACATCCGACCTTACATGAATGCCTCGTTCCCTATACGGTTTCAAACATTCACGTTCTATGTAACCTATGTCTTGAGGTGCAAATTTTCCAAAGAAAGAAATGTTGCATAGCATCCGTATGCTAAAATTCAACTCTTGTGGTCTCTGAGTTATAATTACGGGATTTACATTCAACTTTCTTCCTTGCGTGAAGCAATCCTTAAACTGCTTAATCATTCTCTTGTAAGTCCACGGAGGCAAAATGTGTCCTTCAGCAGTCTTCGGGCAATATTCTTGGCTTTCTTCGATGACTAACATTATTGGACGACGTATTGTTTCTTCAAGTTTAAGAACCCATTTGATGAAACCTTCTGCAAAATTAACAAGTTCTTCCTCTTCCAAATCACCCGTGTTAAATATGATTGAAATTCCATTTTTGGCAACAGCTTCAGCATACAGTCTATACTGTGACGGCACTAAGGGCACATCAGCGTAAGGACCGCCAGCCACTTGAACGGGAAACTTTTCCTTAAGCGTTTCCCACTCATAACGAGGTTCAAAAATGACAACGGTTCCACCCTGTTCTAAAAACTGCTCTATCAAAATTGCACAAGTATGTCCTTTTCCAGAACCCGGCATCCCGAAAAACCCGACACGTAAGCCTTCAACATTCCATGGAAACTTTGAACTATCCACTTCAAAATTGTCTGAGAGTTTAAACTTCATCTTAGCTTCCTTCCATTGCAGGCGACGAAGCCATCCATTTTTGAACATCTTCTTTGACGAGTTTATCAAAATTTTCTAAGTCTTCACGTTTTATTCCACGGTCTAAAGCAGCCTTAGTGTCTATTTCCAACGCTATTACAAGCGTTTGCCTAACAGCCCAAGGGTCAATGTCGTTTGTTACAGCCCATAACCTTAAGTCTCGGAGTTTAAGCAGACACGCTTTCAAATGTTCTTTATTAACATGAGCCATAAACTACACCCTGAAAAACGTTATTTTAATCGTGTCGTCATCTACAATTTCAATTTGGAAAAACTGTCCCTCCTCAATCTTGAGGCTTTTTCTAACAGTTGATGGAATAGTGATGCGTCCATCCTTTAAGACTTGCCCTCTAAACTTGTTTTTTTCTTGCGTCATACAAATCTACAAAACGTATATTCGTATCCAACTAATAAAACTTTTCACTTTAACTCACCTCTCCCCTACCCGCAAAATCTGTTTCACACAAACCTTTTTAAGCAAAATCCACTTCCGAATAAAGTGATGCAAAATGCCTAAAAAGAAAAAGAATCCAGAATTAGTCCTAACCTTCAAAACCGCCTACGACCTAATGAAAGAAAGAGAAACCCTCAAACGCATAAGCACAGACACCCCAATAGACGAACTTATCGGCGGAGGCATAGAAGAAGGAGAAGTAATAGAGTTCTACGGAGAATATGGCAGCGGAAAAACCCAGATAGCCAAAACCCTCGCCACCATAATTGCGGGCGAACAGAAGCAACAAGTGGTCTTCGTAGACTGTGAAGAAACATTCAAGCCTGAACGCATAATGCAAATAGCCAAAAACAGAGGCTTAGACCCAGAACTAACGCTTAAAAACATCCATGTTCTTATTCCGCCAACCACAAACGAACTTGTAAGCATCACCGAAAAACTTCCAGAAGGCGTAACCCCCAAACTTTTAATCATAGACGGATTAACAACGCTTTTCCGTGTAGAATACATAGGAAGAGAAACCTTAACTGAAAGGCAAGGACACCTACGCAAGTTCTTATACGATTTGAAAAGATGGGCGAAACAAACCAAAACCGTCGTAGTAGTCACAAACCAAGTTTACGCAGATGCCGCAGCCTCACCATTCATGCCTCTTGAGTATAAAGAACTTGCCGTCGGCGGGCACTGCTTGTCTCCGAGCACTTTAGTTTACACGCCAAAAGGTGTTTTGCCTATTCAGAGCATCCCCAACCCAGAAGCAACCTTATACACGTTGGATGGATGGGGAACATGCACCTACAAAACTTCAGTAAACACAACGTCCGCCATTGTGATAAATGACGAGCTAATATGTTCGCCAGACCATACGCTGTTCAAGTATGACAAGTGCATTCGGCAACCATGCAAAGCTAATGATGTCAGACTTGGTGATTGGCTACTTATAGCGTCAAAAGTGGATTTTGAGGGCGAGGACATTTCCTTACCAAAAATCGACGTTAAAAAAGTGTATATTATCAAAAATCCGCAGCTAGTTCGGGAAAAGCTGAAGGAAAAAGGACTTACCCTTAAAAACGAAACTGATGTGAGTATACTCGGAGTTACGCCGAGGCATCTCCGAAGGATACTTAACCAGAACTGCCCCACTACCCTTGATATTGTGCACGCAATTGAGGATTTCATCGGCGAAAAAGTCGATGTTGAAGAAGTTGGCTTATGGCATTCAGCAGCAAGAGAACATAAAAACATGCGTCTGCCAAACTATCTAGATGAAAAAATGGCTCAGATATTCGGATACTGGCTGGGCGACGGAGAGAGAACACTACAAAACAACACTATAACCATCAAGGACAGCCGTGAAGAAGTAATCCGGTTCTACGCAAACCTAATTGAATCGCTTTTCAATGTTAAGTCCCGTGTCAAGCATGTTGAAACGGTCACTCAACATGGAGATACAAGTTTCTATCAGTTATGGGCATCAAACAAATATGTAGCCTCGTTGTTTAAGTGGCTTTTAGGCAAATACACCATAATATCCAAGGCGAAACGTGAAGTTATCAAAGGTTTCCTGCGAGGGCTTTTTGATGCAGAATGCGGAACTGGAAAATCAATCATTAGTGTTTTACTAAAAGACTATGAACTCCTGCAATTTGTTAAAATGCTTCTTCTCAGACTGGGAATTGCTTCTTCCATTAGACGTAGCGGGAAGTATTTCGTGCTTCGCATATGCACTTTTCATATTGACACATTCATGTCAGAGGTCGGATTGACAGCTATGGACAAAATCCAAAAGGTTCCCCTAGGAATTAAGAGGAGACAAGTGACCTTTAGACTTCTCGATAACGGATACTTGTTAAGACGTGTCGATAAAATCGAAAGGAAAACCATAAACGAAGACTTTATTGACATAACCGTTCTGCCTCAACAGAACTTTGTCGCAAACGGCTACATAGTTCACAACAGCCTCTATCACGCTATAGATAATCGTATATTCGTTAGGAAAGCTCAAGGCGGAACCAGAATAGCTAAACTTGTAGACTCGTCAATGCATCCACCCGCTGAAAGACCGTTCAAAATAACTGAGAAGGGTGTGGAAGCTGTGCCAAAGCCTGCGGAAGCTGAAAAGCAACCTAACTCTGAGTCAGTTACTAAACCCGAAGTGATTAAAAATGATGGAAATCGTGCTTATTGATGGAAAAAAGGGAAATAGTGATAAAGTAATTCTGATAAGGACTAATGGTTTCCACGCACTTACATACGAAGACCTCTTTAAACTGGTTAAACTTCAATATGTGAACGAAGACAAAATTTATCCACCGCCATTTAAAGGAAAAGAATACTTAGTCAACGCTTTACTCGACCTAAGAGACCACAGTGTAGAGGAAGTTCTTAAAAAATATAAACTATGGGTTCCCCAAAAACTTCACGACTTCTTATCTTAATGGATTAGTTAGCTATATTCCTGTTCTGCATTCGTCTGGAAACTCGCAAGAACCTACCGTGATTTCATCAGCTTGGCATATTCCACTTTTGTTGTTACATTTACAACTTAATTTTCTACATCTTACAACCGTCATGTTATCACCCATAGAAAAATGGGGTTTAATAATACATAAGGTTTATCCAGACAAGATAAAGGTTGTTTAACAGCACGCATAGTGCGGTTACTGTCAAGAAGAGCAAAGCGAAAACAACGATGCACATCATTGCCTCTTTACGTATTGGATAGCGTTCAAGATGCTGAGGCATGGAGAGGGCTATTTGTCTAAACAGCAGTATAGCCATTAAGCTTACTATTAGTGGTATTATGTGTCCAAGCTCTAAGCCAAACTGTTGAGCTAAAGGTGCAGTGTAGATGTTGCCTTCAAAAATTGTTTCTGGAAAGTTTTTCTGCCCGACATACGAAACTATTTTTTCGGAAATGTTCAGTATGATTGCAATGATTACGAGGTTGTCCACGAGTGTTTTAAACTTCATTTTTCCATCGCCTCTCTAATTGTTTTCTTAACGACGCATGTAAACTTCTCTAATTCTATCATTAGTGCCAAAGTCTTTTTAAGACTTGGCTCTGGCAAGCCACAGTGCCAATTGTCGTAGCCTACCCAAACAACTTCGGGGTCTATGTCTCTAACCATTTTGACAAAGATTTCCAAGTCAAAGTCTATTATTGGCTCGATGGCTACTGCCTTGCTTTTCCAAGGGAGAACACGCATCCAATCGTAACGTTCAATCGGGTCTGGAGCACATGTAATTCCTAAACTTCTAAGGTTTCTATTCGTTTCAATAGTGGCTCCTAAAACAACATTTGGCGGAAACGCATGCGTAAACATGTGGTATCGCTTCGGGTTCTTAGTTAGAAGCAAGAAACGGTTACTTGGGTCTGCACGTTTAATAGCGTCGATGACCTTCGTTATCCATTCTGTTGGAACCCAGTTGCCGAAAAGGTCTCCCATGTCAGCCACGAAGATGAACTGGTTTTTCCCAAGGTTTCGGTTCAACTCTTCTTCAATTAGTTTCGGCGTAAATCCATCTTTGTAGCGGTCGCTACCCTTCAATTTCCCAATTGCAAGTTGATAAGCCCAACAGCCTCTTGGATAGTAACATTGATGTAGGCATCCTTTAACGGGATTCCATGTCTTCGTTATCTGCGGAAACATTCTCTCCATTTTCGCACCCAACGATTAGAGAAAAGAGGGGTTGCTGCTACTTCTTCTTTTTGGGAACCACGCCTCTCCTCTTATTGTAGGCTCTCATATGGCTTCTTGGAACGTAATCGGGGCAAGTGTCATACTCGAAAGGCGAATTGCAGAACTTTCCCTTCTTGACACACCAAGAAAATTTCTTGCTTCTGTGTCCGCATCTTTCCTTAGTCTTCTCCATCTTTAGCGCCGTCCGTTGATAGGGGCAACAAAGCATGCCGAGGGGACAAGGAGCTAAAACTCCAATCCCTCGTATCATTGGGATTGCTCTGTTGCCCTTTCTACCTGACGATGCTTGTCTTCCCCTACAACAATCATTACCCATCCGAGCATGGTAAGGATTGGCAAGAAGGGCAGAAGAAGTAGCTTCAACGGCTTCGGCATTTTTTCCCATTCTATCCTTCTCATAGCTTCACCCATCAACATCCAAATGTCTTTTCGCTGTTCGACGCCACTTTTCAATGTTAGCCATTTCACCCACCTTATTCAAAGAAAAAGGGGTTATAGTGATTTGATTAATACATTCCGGGGAAATCCACACTTTCAAGCTCTGATATTATATTGTCAAGCTCGTTAAGTTGGTCTTCCATACTGTCGGCGCTTTCTTCAAGCTTCTCCATCTCTTCTTTCTGCTCTGGCGTTAAAACATCCAATTCCTCTAACTGGCGGACTTTCTCCCGCATCTCGTCCACTTGGTCTTGCAACTCATCTTTGGCTTCATTCAAGTATGCAACTACCATGTCAAGTCTATCCCTTCGTGACGGCTTTTTTGTTTCGTAAAATGTAACGGTTGCAGTTTTCTGTAGGTCAAACCCTTTCATATCCTCAATTGTGGACACTACGTCTTCTAGGCTGCCCAGTTGGTCTTGTAAAGCGTCGGCGCAATCGCTTACGTCTTGATATTTCTGTGTGTATTCAAGGTTTGTTCCTTCCATGTTGCTTCGCCAATTATCCATTTCGTCAGCTAACTCTTGCAGGTCGCTTTTAGCATTATCTAAACACGTTGAAATTGGAAGCTGTTCAGTTTTTGTTTTGCCCTTCGCCATATTGAAGTCACCCACGCTTCAAATTTACGTCAAATTCTATTGTTGCTTTAGGCGGGTAATCATCGTCTACAACTACGTTCCTCAGAAACTTGCTGACTACTCCTATGCTTTTTTCATGTGGATATATTGAAGCAACAAGCAAGTCTCCATCCCACACTTCTACTACTTGCCTTTCGCCTCCAACTTCTTTTTCAATCTTAAATTTTAACATTTACAGCATACACCCATTTAACGGAAAGCTATGCAGATTTAAAAACATGTATGGATTAATCTTCTATTTCTATAAAAAAGGAAAAAGGGAAACTGTTAAGTTTTGTTTTCTACAGCGTTAAGCTTGGCTACCAAGTCCTCTAATGCCAGTGCTACTTCAACACCTTTCGGAGTTATTGAAACGTTGAATTTCAATGTGTCAACACTTATTTTTCTGATGAGTTTCAACTGTTCAAGTTCATCTCGCCTTTTTCTGAAGGTTCCGTCTGGCAGTCGTTTTCCATGTTTCTTAACCCATTCTTTAACTTCTTTCCAGCTAACGTGTTTTTCAGGCGTTGAAGATAGTTCATAGATGGCTAATAAAACGTCAATTGCATGTCTACCTTCGCCCTGCAAATAATCTATTATGTCCATGCTTTCACCCAACAGAAAAAAGAGGTTTGTAGCAACTGCTACTGCAATTTTCTAAGGTCTTCGTTACGTCGCTTTTCAATCTCAGACGGTAAAATAATGTCTGATAGTTCCACATCAACTTCAATGAATAGCTCATCATTCAGCTTCCAAGGATGGTTTAAGTCGTTTATTCTGGCGTGGATTATCTGAATGCTTGGTGTCTTGTCTGCATTTATTGCTGTGACTTTTCCTTTAAGTATTATTTTCATGGGTTCACCCAAGACAGAGAGAAAAATATTAAAAGCCTAAAGGTCTATACTGTTGCTTATGGCAGCCAAAAAGCCTTACCCCGTTAAGCTTTGGCATTTACTAATTGTTGCTGTGATACTGTCGGTTGCTGTAACTTTATGGTCAGCCGAATTCTACGTTGAAAAATACCCCGGCAGAGAAGAAAGAGGTTTTCCGTTGCCTTGGAAGACAATTTACGGCGGCTATGATGTTCGACAAGATAACATGATGTTTGCAGTTGACATGCTTATATGGTGGATAATCTTCGCTGTAGTAATTGTTGTACTGTTTAAACTTATTGGTTGGAAGCCTTAGCTTCGCCTTCTGTTTGCTCTAATCCCGTTGGGCAGATAAAGTCTTTGTATTGGTCTATTTCTTGGCGGAAATGTTTGCGGACAAAATATTCAGAGAAAAGTGGAAGTTTCTTTCGTGTTTGTTCGTCGCCGCAGACAAACATGACGACTTCTCCAGTTTTCTCGTCCAATTCAAACCTTACATCAGGATTTTCTTGAAGGTAAATTCGCCTTTTGCTACTCAACTATCGTTTCCTCCTTAAACGTTTAACTTCTTTTTCAAGCTTTTCAACTTTTTCAGAAACTTCTTTTATACTTTTCCTCATTTCTCCGAACTCGCCCATGGGGGCAATTCCAATGCCATAATTAGCCAACTCTTCACCAAACTCTCTGTAAATGTCATGGTTGAGGGTGCTGCGAAGCTTTTTTCGTGCCACTTCCACTCCATGAACATACATTATCACTAAGCCGTCAGTGTAAATGTCAAATCGCATAGCCGGATGAAGATGTTCAGGTATGTATAATCGCCTTTCTAACCCAGCCAACTTAAACATCACCCATAAAAGTTATATTCCTACATATTTATAAAACTTAAATGACAAGCTTGAGAGTGTCGCCTTGAAAGAGAAAACACAAAAGAAACTGTGTGAAATGCTTGAGGAAGCCGAAGATGAAGCCTTTAAAGAAATGGTTTTTTCAGCGGAAGCCAGAAGGTTCACTGATTTCTGGACAGCGTTTGAAAATATGAGCAGACTTGTAGATTTGGAACAGAAAGTATGTCAAACCGAAATAGCTAAGTAGCAACTGCCACACCCAAAGAAAAAGGGGGTTATTGTTCGCTTATTGTAATTTTTTTACCTTTAATTATAATGCCGTTTTCAACTCTTATTTTTCCGTCATCACTGCTTATTTTTTCACCGATTATTATTTTTCCGTCAGGCGAAACTCTTATTTTCTTGCCCATTTTCCACACCCAATTAGAAAAAGAGAGAGGATGTTTTAGAGTGTTTCGATAAGTCCTTTGATGCGTCCTGAAACGCCCTGCACCAAATCTTTTGTGCCGAACAGTTCCATTGCTTTTTCTGGCTTATCAACCACTTCAACCAGCGGGTCTATAACGTTTATCGCTACAGCTTCTAATCCTACGCTGACAGCTATGCGCCTAAGATTTTCAATGTCCTTTTTCACAGTTTTGGGGTTAAGCTTCTTTGCTCCCACAATACGCTTCACAACAACATCAATTTTTCTCTGAATATTTTCCACGCCTTTAACGACAAGTTCTTTGCGTTTGTTTTCTAACTCTCGCTGCAAAGCCTCTAAACCCCTGCGTCGCTCCTCTTCCAACTTTTCCATTTCTTCCCGTTCTTTAGCGGTAAGCCTTTCAAAAAGCTTCTTTTCTTCTTCTTCAACCAGTTCTCTGACGGCAGTTGGCTCCAAAGCTAACGGCGTAACGTCCACGATGATATGCGTCAGTTTCCAGTCTCCGTTTAAACTGATGTTTACGTTATGTTTTTTCAAAATGTTCTTCAAGTTATGGAAATGATTTGTGTTTTTGAACAATTCAATTTTATCGTTTAACTCGTCAATCTCCCTATTTTTTGCCTCAATGAAACTCATGAATTCAGCGGCGTTTGCATACGGTAAAATGTAAATGTTCTGTTTGTAGCCTCCGAACTGTTGCCCCTCAAGCACCAAACATTGCCTGTTCAACTCAACATAAATGTCTCTGCGAATGCTACGTAGAATGTTGCTGAACCTGCTGGGAAACGGAGAAAACCTTAAGACACGAAGACGACTTTTCGCTGAAACACGCCTGCCTCTGCCCCGCCAACCTCTGCCACGCACAAACGTTTCCTTAAAAGCGTCGTCAACCACCAAGAACCAGTCCTCCAAAGCCTCAGCTAAACTCCTAAAACGGTCAGGCGCAAGCCCTTCTATTACAACCGTTAATCGCTCTTCAGTCGGCACATGACAGCTAACGTGAATGCCTCGAAGCACAACAGGTTTTTTCTTAGCCATACAATTTCACCCATAAAATGATTGAGGGAATTCAGATATATATGTAGCAGTTGCTACACCAAAATCGCTCAAATTTCACCCAACAGAAAAAAGAGGTTATGCGAGTTTCAATAGTTCTTCGACAGTCATCAACTCTATTTCTAAGCCTTCTTGAAGCTTGGCTCTGGCAACCTCTTCATACGCACCTTTGCCAAAACTGAAAGCTATAATAATTCCTTTTTTAGCTTTTACTCGTCTCATTGCCGTTTCAAAGTTGTCGATGACGTTTCTGCCTATATTGTCGCTTTGCTTCACTTGAATAGGTCGCAAGTCAAATGTGAAACCGTCTATTCCCATGTCGCCGATTTTTCTCTCAGACGCTCTTGCTCCAAGTTTCTGAATAACCCAGTTTTGAAACTCGAAAGGTTGTAGCTGACGTATCTCCTCTATTGTTTTCGGCATACCAATAACTGTTTCTTCAAACCTTAATTGTGGGTTAAGCTTCTGTATTCTTTTAAACATTAACTTGCAAGCTGTCGGCGAAATATCAATTCCAATCCATCTTCGTCCCAGCTTATGAGCAACCGCAATAGCTGTTCCACAACCACAAAATGGGTCAAGAACAATATCCATAGGATTAGACGACAAATTGATTATTCTTTCTAAGAGCCTTTCTGGCTTTTGTGTTGGATACCCAAGTCGTTCACGGTCTGCCGAGGATAATGGCGGTATGTCCATCCACACATCTTGTAAAGGTATACCTTTACTTTCATTCAAATAGGTTTTTAGGTATGGCTTTCCATTTTTGCCATAATCAATTCTCCCTTGCCTATCTAATTCTTCCATTCTCTCTTTTGAAAACATCCAAAATCTGCCTTTTGGCGGATAGTGTCCCTTCCATTTATAGATGAGTGTTTGTCCACCGCTTGCCGCAGATAAATCACTTCTTTTGTATCGTCCCCGCTTATCCGTGTATTTGTAAACTTTTTCAATGTAATCTTCATTTAATGCTTTGTGTTGCGTATTCCATATTGCACGATTTGTTTTCACATAACGAAATATAGTATCGTGAAATCGTCCAAGATGAGTTATTTTACGGTCATGTTTTGCTATGGTTGTCCATATAATCTCGTCGCCAAAATTTTCCTCTCCAAATATTCTATCCAACAATATTTTCAAATATGCGTTTGCATGGTAATCACAATGAAGATACAATGACCCTGTAGGTTTTAGCACCCGATGACACTCTCTTAATTTCGGTTCCATCCATGCAAGATAGTTTTGTATTCCGCCTTTCCATCGGTCTTCATATGCTCTTATCTCGTAGCCGTCGCCCCATATGACTTCGTATTTCTTTTCTGTAAAGAATGGTGGGTCAGCATAGATTAAGTCAACACTGTTATCTGGAATATACTGTCGAAGAATTTTTTGACAGTCTCCACAGAAGATTTTGTTCACGAAATTTGTAGTCACTTTATCACCCATGTAGCAGTTGCTACAATCTTTTTGGTTGAACATGAGGCAAAATTATTTTTTGAGGTTCTATTGACTGTTGCACACATAAACCGTCTCTTGCACACAAAACAAGGTATACTCCTCTACTTTGTCTTTTTATGCGTTTGTCTGGACATGAATTTTTATATCTGCAATAACGAATGAATATTTCTTTTTTCGCTTTTCTACGCCAACGTCGAATACGCAAAGAAGCGTTTGATTTATTTCTGTCCATTTGGCGCCAACCACGCAATCACTTGTTCGTTGCCATGGATGAAAGCAACGTAAACAGCACAGCTTTTAACTCTCACGTCACCACCCTTTAAACAGCACCACGTATCTGACTTTGATGGGCTGCGACAAAACTTGTGCAGAGGGCAAATATCCAAACTCAACTATAGTCACCCATAGAAAAAGTTAGGGAAGTCCAACGTATTTCTGCACTTTTCCCTCTTTCTCCAGTTCCTTTAAGGCTTGTTCAAATGCTTGATGTTCATTTTTCTCTATAAAAAGGGATGCTTTGATTTCTGCGATGCCAAGCACATGTCCCTTATTAGCAATCAAAATGTTCAACACGTCAACTTTAAGCTTGTTTTTGTCTCTCAACCGCACCACACCTTTGACTTGCTAATGGCAACGCCCTTCAACAAAGCTTCAAGGGTTTCCTCGTCTTCTTTGGTTAACGGTTCTAGGCTTACTGCAACATCACTTTTAAACATTAACACTAGTTTTCTCTTTTTCATGCAGGTAAAACTCTCCTTTGACTTTACGGGTTTCAAGTTTAGCGTCTAAACCTTTAAGCAACTCCTCCGTCATCTTGATGCAGTTGCGTCCAGTAAACCCTTGGGCATCTGTCTCCACAGACCCATCCTCTCTAAAAACAAAAACTATTTTTCGCATTTAGACTGCAACCTCCATTACCACTGCTTTTTCCAAGATTTTTGTCTGTATTTTTGCCATTGGATGTAAAGCTAAAGTGTTCTGTGCAACTTTGTAAGCTTTAATGTAGTTCTGTGCTAACGTTTGCAGCCGTGTAAACTCTAACTCTTGTCCATAAGCGTCTCCGTGAACCGTAAGGTTTCCATGAGCGTCTACGCCGAAGCCTATCCCGTTTGGACAATTAGCGTTTCTTAATGCTATCGTAACATTATGCGAATGCCCCATGAAGTCTTTAACTGCTGAAACAACATCAGCGCCTATTTTCTCTGCGAGACTTGCAACAGCACGCTTCAAGAAATCCTCAGTTATGTTTCCCAGTTTTGTTTTGTAGATTGAATAATGCGACATTTTTTCACCCACCACTCCATATGAAAGAGAAGTAATCCTCTGAAACTTTAACTTTGTTTTCCTCTAAATTTTGCACTATAAAGTCAAAATCAGCCAAAAAATCCAAAACTTTTCTAACAGTATCTTCCGACAACTTGAACCGCTTAGCCAAAGACTTCACACTATGCCAACGCCCGTCACATAAAATGTTCAATATGTCATCCACACGCAATACTACCCCTCTCTCTCGAAGAGAACTTATATTTTTCTGAAATCTATTTAAAACATTATGGAATTATCATATAGAAGAATAATTCACCCAAAAACAGAAAAAGTTAATGAAAACAGAGGTTTTTCCTTACACATTTTTATCAGCCTCTTCGAAAGGAAACGGCGGCATAATCTCCACGAAAGGCTTAGGTTTAAAAAAGGTTCTTGCAGTCATCTTAACTTTTTGGCATTTCGAACAAATTTCAATTTTGTCAACGAAAATGCCCACGATTTCCGTGCATTCCCTTATTTGTTTCTCTTGTTCTTCAGTAGGCTTCTTCCATTTGTGTCCCCACTTCCAAAAACACACCATAACCAACACCCATACAAAAAAAGAGGAAAATTATGCAATTTCTAAGAAGCCCTTCAGTCGCCCCTCATCTTTCTCTGCCTTAGCAAACAGCTTCAACGCTTCACTTAAAAAAGCTTGATTAACTATCTCAAGCTTCTCCATCGTGGACACCATCTGCTTCACTCTGTCCTGTCTTTCTTTAACGTTAATTTTTGTTCCTTCCAAGACAGTTTCAAAATGTTCCTGCTTCACAGTTTCGCTTTCCTCTTTCATCGCAGTCCTCGAAGCATCCAACACAAGCTTTTCAAGTTCACCGCCCGTAAACAGAAACGTTTTCTCCGCTATATTGTCCAAGTTAACATTCTTATCCAAAGGCACTTTCCTAAGCACACTTGTATGTATCTGTAATATTTGCTTTCGAGCTTCAAGGTCAGGAGGCAACACCAAAATAGCCTCATCTATTCTGCCAGCTCTATAAAACGCTGGGTCACAGCTTTCCAGAAGATTTGTCGCTCCAACAATGAAGCTTTGCCTTTTTTCGTCGCCAAGCCACTTCATTAAGAGATTTTGCATACTACGCCTCACACCACTATCAGTAACTAACGCTTGGTCTCTGCGAAGAGCAATCTCATCAATTTCGTCAATGAACACAATTATTGGAGACAACGACTCTATTAGCTGAGTTAACTGTGTTACTCGACTTTCAGTATTATGTAGTATTACTCCACCGAAACCACCGATAAATGTTTCAGTAGGGTTCATGCTTATGTCATAGACCCTTTCTATATTCTCTTCTTCTTCGATTTCTTCTATTTCGTCCCAGAAAATTTCTGCCTCAACAAGCCACCAGAGTTTTTGCAATTTCCTTTCGGGGTCTATAAGTTTAAGTCTGCTCTCTAATGCTCTTCTATGTATGACATTTTCTTTTGTCCAATATTTTGTTCGTCCAGTGAAAGCTTTAACCAACTCGCTACTAAGCGGAACATAGTCAAGCCTCTGTTCCCAATCATTTCCTTTTCTTCTCTTTACCAAATAATTATTCAAAGTTTCGTTTTTTCGATGTTGTATAAAACCGATTTCTGTAGCGAAACATTGCAGTTGCTTGAAACCTGTTATAGTGATTCTGTATTCAGTTTTACCGTGGCTGTCAATTCTTTTTGAGCATCGTCCCACAATTCCGAAACTTAGCAATAGATATAATACATCCGATGCTAAGCCTCTGCTATACGTTGAATACTCGACGGCGTGACCATGGAATCCTCCATCTCCAGAAAATAATCCTCTTAGTAAAGAGGCTCTGGCTTCTCTATTTGCACTGAAAAATACTGTGGGAACCCTTTTTGTGTAACAATCGCCTGAAAGTGTTAGTAGCTCTGGAAAGTCTGAAATTTTGCTTTTTCTGACCTGAACATCATAAATCCTTCTTTTGCGACTATAGTAAGGCTTTGCTTGATTCAGGGTTTTTGTTAGTAACTCAACAATAGTTCTATCCTTAGTGCTGAATCTTAACAGCTTTTCGCCTGCTGTTCCATCGGCTAACCATAATCCTACGATTTCCCCGATTTTTTCGTCAATATTCGTGTCTTTGCTAATGTTAATTCTGCGGGGAATAGCCAGAAAATCGTTGTTTACTCGTAGTTCAACTGGTCTATAAAACCCTACAGTGCCATCTTTTGCAGCCAAGATTGAATGGTCTTTAGTCACCTTAACTTCTCTTCCGCTTCTGGTCTTTATCCTGACGATAACTTGCGGTTTGGAGTGTGGAATGTAATCTTTGACTTCTTCAAGTGTCACGGTTTTTCCGTTGAACGTGTAGGCTTTCGGCACACATTTTTCAACAACTTCACCTATGGGTAATAAACCGTTTTGCGTCAAAATTTCTTCGCTATGTGGCAAGCTTTCGCCAACAATTCCCCTCATGAAGGTAGCGCTTGACACTTCAATCATTGCTAAGCCAACCTCTTTCGCTAAAGCCTTTGCTAAGAACGTTTTTCCGCAGCCGGGTGTTCCGTAGAGAATTATGCCTCTTGGAATGCGTAGTCCATAATGGCGTGCTATGTCGGGGTTTCTAAGCACTTTAATGATGTTGTTTTGGATATACTGTTTCAAGTAGTTGTATCCGCCTACGCTTTCGAAGCCACGTTCAGGTATTACGTAACGCACGTCTTTTTGCTTCAGCAACTCTATTTTATAGTTGGAGAAATGTTCCACAGTGAATTTTCTATGCATAATGAAGCTTTCTATGGCTGCGGTTTCAACGTCATGTAATGTTAGTCCTGATGAGCTTTGAATGATTTCGTCGGAGATTTTCAAGCTGATTTTCTTGTCAAACGCTCCTTCAACTAATCTTTGAATTTTTGCGACAACATCCTCAAGAATTGCTTTCCTCTCTTCAGGCGTGCTTGGGTTCACCATGATTGTATGGACAAATCGTCTTGTGGTGTCGCTGAACAATCTTGCGTTAGACGTGAATACAACTATGGTTGAAAGTTTCTCAAACACTTGTTCATCGTAAGCGCATGCTGTAAGCCAGTCAGTCAACATTTCTGCATGCCTATCCACTGTTACATACTTTACAGTGATGAGACTTCTTTGATGTTGCAGGTAACCGTCAAACTCGTCCATCAAACTTTTCGTCGGGTCTCTGGGCAACTCTGCATCTGTTTTTAAGTCGTATATTTTGCCTCGTTGAATGTCAAAGGTTAAAATTCTGTCAAAATCAAATTTGCCTCCGAATATCCACTCTCTGAACTTGCCATTTTTAGCGTTCTTTTCAAATTGGCTGACACGCTTCGGGTCTTCTGTTTCAATTATGAAACAGTTTGTTCTCTGAGATTTGCGTTTTATCACAAAGTCTTGAATCCAACTCATTTTTCGTCACCCATAAAAAAAAAGATTATGTTGGTTTTGCGTCGAATACTTTTAGGTTTTTCTTGCGTGGTCTGAAATCTTTGGGGTTTGTAGGTGCATTCATTTCGCTGCCGTCATCAAGAGTGAGTATCACAATACCGTAGACTCCGCTTGGTGGACCGCAAAACTTAACTTTCACAATTTGTCTTCCGTCAGCCAAGTATTTTCCAAGCCACCACTTTTCATATGTTCTTTGTATGTCACTTGCCATGTTCGTCACGCTTCCAAATTTTCCCAATATCCCAAACTAACCTTACTTAACAAACAAACCACCCATAGAAAAAGGAGTTATTGAAGTTCGCCTTTGTATTCAACGCCAAACCGGGCAGCAATGGCTTCAGCCAATAAACGCCTATGGCACTGTTCAGGGTCTTTCTCATAACATACTAGTATTACGTTGTGTCCCTGACGGGACTCTTCCGCACGTTTCTGCATCCACGCTTTTGCCTCTTCAGTAGCAAGTTTGTCCTCATAGTGTCGACAGTAACTTTCCCATGAAAGGTCATTGTTCTTGAACATTATTAGGATTAATTCGTCTGGTGCCACTTCATTGTTGCCTCGGTTACGCATAACATAGTAGATTAACGTGGATTTTAAGCTGTTTGGGAAAATCTTTAGGGGGTTGTAGTCGAACCTTTTAAGATAGGCTAGGTAGGTTGTGTAAACTGGCATTAACGTTCACCCATTTCATGTCTCTCTATGATTAGCTTTTGTTCGCCAAGTTTAAAGCTTACTTTTATGGGTATCGTGTCCGCTCTTCCAGTTCTTTTTCCCTCTTCAAAGTCTTTGAATGGAAACATGCTGTCTTCAGCTACGTCTTTCGGTATGTAAATCAAGTATTTTCCGTCTTTTCTTTTGAACAGGCGTCCTTTTCCTTCATTAACCAACTGTTTCACCTCCGAATAGCATTGTTTGGATAATTGGAAAACACCCTTAAAAGTGTATATAGATGAGTATTCTAGAACCTAATTCCACCCAAAAGAAGGTATTTGCGTTTACCATTAACTGCACCCATAACATAAAAAGGGGAATTTAGGGATTTTCCATAAACATTTCGCTTACTCCCAAAGCATCTGCACAATCCATGCATAAGCCAGCATAGTCATTTCTAAACGTTTTCCCGCAGATGAGGCATGGCGGATAAATGCCTGCTAAACCCGTGATGTGTATTGGTTTTTTCGGTAGTTTGTCAATAATTCTGTCATACAGTTCTTGTAGCCAACACCGTATTTCTCCGTTTGGCTTTAAGCATCGTTTGCCTAACTTTATGGCTTTGTCCACTTCCCTTAAAGGGGCGGTTATTGAACCCCAAATGTCGACATGGATAAAATCGTATTTCTTTTCCGTTTCGGCAAGGTATTTCCATGCGTCAGCGTGAATTATGTTCATTTTCGGAGTTTTAATCTGGTCGAAAACCAAGTCGATGACTTCCTTGTTAAGTTCCACAATATCTATGCTTTTAACAGACTTTTTGTTCTTTATCAATGTCGGCAGCAAACCTATTCCTAATCCACACATAAGAACTTCGCCTTTAGCCATTTCCACGGCTGGCAAGGTGCTTTCCTGCTCGAATGGGGCATCGGACATCCATATGTCCCACGGTTCACCGTTTTTCTCGTAGAGAATTACTGTTGGAAAATCAGCGTCAATTACGTCCCAATAAATTCTGCCGATATGTCTATCATACATTTGAAGCTTTGTTCCTTTTGGAATTATTTTCTTATAGAGCATAAAGTTGCCTATGGTTCTCGCTTCAAGAATTTTTGACATTATTGTAGAGTATTTTTTGGTTTCAATCATAACTTCACCCAGCTTCAGAAGTCTAAGGCTATTTCTTTTAGGTTTCACCCACCAGAAAAATTGGGAAGTTAAGTTTTCTTTATTACTGAAATTTTTAGCCCTACGCCTTTCTCTGCGTCTTTCATTTTTTTGGTTTCCATTTTGATTATTTGCAAGTTGTTATGTCTGTTCAAGTATGCTAAAACATCGAATTTCACGTTTCCCAAAGCTAACAATGTAACATGCTCTGTTGGCTGCTCCTCTAAACGTTTTTCAAGTTGTCTTTTCCATGAACCATCCTTTGTGCAAAAAATTGGTTTCATAATCTGCACCCATCAAAAAATGAAGAAAAAAGGGGGTTAAGAAGCGTCATCCTCTCCATGTGAATTGTTCGGCGAAGTCTGGGAATATTGCTTCTGCGACTTTGCGGGGCAACGTAGACCCGTGTTTTGCGACTTGTCGCCATTCTTCATAATGGTTTTTTCCTTCTACTGCACCTATGTAAGCTGTCCAATCGCCTACTTCGCCCTCAACTGCAACAGCTATCACTTTTTGGTCAAGGGCTACCCATCGTGTTTTACGCCTAACTTCAACTTGCATGGTCATTTGGCTTCCCTCTCCTTCATCAACTGTTTAATTTTTTCTATTATCTCTGGCAGGTATTTAAATCCGGGTCGGACGCTGTAGAAGTCTAAGGCTATTATCTTTTGTTCCCAGTCCACTTGATAACGCACGTCGTATGCTCTCCATGGACCGCATGTAACCCAAACTTCAAAGTCTGGGAAAGCTTTCGCCACTTTTATTCCAGCATTTCTAAGCATTTCTGCATTTGCACCAGTAACGTTTACGTGTTCATAGAAGACTCTGCCCTTCAACGCTGACTTAACCAGTTTTTCGTCTGGTTTTAGCTGTATTATGGTGCTTGTTTTCATGTTATACACACCCACTTCAAACAAAGAAAAAGGGGATTATAGGTTTCTTTTGGCTTGTTCGATTATTGAGTCCAAAGATAGTATATCTGTATGTTTGTCGATTTTAGGTTTAACATTCTTTAATGTTTCAGCTATCAACTTTACAACTTCCTTTTCGACAGCCTCAGCCTCAATAATCTGTTTCGGCTGCACGAACCTCGTTGATTTCCCACCGTTAAAAACTTCAACTGTTGCTCCGTATCTTTCGGCAAGCTCTAAAAGTGCATAGTCCGTTTCGCTAAGCAACTTCTTGAACTCTTCTTCCGCCTTATGAATGACTTCCCACGGCGTTCTCAAGTCAACCCTGTAACCGAATGTAGGAGAACGCAAATGTATCTTTGTGATGCGTTGACCAACATCCGTGTAGACGCTCCAATCGAAACCGCATTTTTCCTTAATCAGTTTTTTAGCAGCCATCAGAAATCTGCTGGCATCCTTCGTTGCAATTCTGAAGTTTGTTATCCAATAGACCATCAGCGTCGCCCCCACTTTTTGGTTTTTGGCTCTGGAGTTTCAGCGTATGGCAAGCCATCAATACCGTGCAAATGTCGAAACTTTGCACTATTCACGTTTTTCTTTCCCATAAACCAGCACCCAACCAAAAAAAGGGGGAATTTACAGCGTGGAATCTGAAAAGCAGTTTTTGTATATGCAATCTTTTTTTCGGCTACATATTTCTCTGCTAATTTTTTCCATTTCTTCAAACACCGCTAAGCAGTCCACAGTATCATTTTCCATCGCTTTCTCCAATTCTTGAGATAGTTCAAAAACAAATACTGCACCCCATTGGCATTCTACGCTTTGGAATCTCCCGTCTCCAGCAGTGAGTATATGTTTCAAATTTTCTCTAATCCATTTTCTGTCATGCAAGTGTCTCCACCCAACAGAAAAATGGGAAAAAGATGAGGTGCAAAGTTTGAGCAATGGCTATTCGTCAATTTCAGCTAAATCAAAGAAACAGTCTACGGCTTTAACGAACAGCTTCTTTGACGAATTAATAATGTCTTGTAGGTTAAGAACGTCTTCTGCTGTGTAGCCTTCACTTTTAAGAGAAAGAATGTGGTCAACAGCCTCTTTAGATGCAACTTCCACTACGCCAACAGCATGTCCATTCCAAAAACCCACCAGCAATTTGTTTTTCGGCTTCTCCAATAAAACCACCCACAAAATAGAAAAAATGGAAGTAGCAACCGCTACTTATTCAACTGAGATTCTGGGAGCAACGTAGAACTCAGCCGTGCAACTTGTTCCGAGGCTGTTGATTATCCATGTCAGTTTTAAAGGCGTGTCTGTTTTGTATTCTATGCCTATTATTTGTGCCACGTTTGGTTTAGGAAGTATCGAAAGCACTTCATCAAGCGAGTATGTTGCCACACACTCGGCAAGCATGTCTGCGACTAAAAGAATGCCAGTGTTCTTGTCTATTTTTATTGAAATGTCAATGAGGTCGCCTTTACCCGTAAGTTCTAAGCCTTTCTCTGAACCTATCATTTTGAAACCGTCTGTTCTTTTTCTTAGTCGTTCAAGTTTCGCCTTGAAGTCTTTTGCCACAAGCTTGAAGTTTCCATCATAGTAAATTGTTGGTAGCGGTGGCAACTCAGGACTTTCCTCTTTGAATATTGTAACTTTGTATGTTTCCTTAGTTTGCTCTTCAACTTCTATCGTCGTTTTTGACTCTTCGTCAACTTCGGTTACGACAACTCTTTCGTTGCGTTTCCATCTTCGCACTTTTCCCCGCCATCCGCACTCACACAGATACCTATTTCCCTTTTTGCCACGCTTGTTTTCTGGAAGCTGGTTCCATGTTGTGGGTCGACCACATTTAGGACAAGTGTCTGGCTTTCTAACTGCAACTCTCTGCTTTGTGCTGTAGGTTTTCAACACTAAGGAAATGTCAAATCTGGCTTTAGCTTCCTTCCCAGCATCTTCAATAGCATATATTACGTCTTCCACGGGCATTTTTATGCGAATTGGCAAAGGTGCATGCTTATATTTTGTCTTGTTGTCCACACGCCACTCTTCAAACATGTTTGGATATAGCACGTAGTTCGCCATTTTAATTCTTCCAGAATCCATGTCTCTGATTATCAGTTTGTCGTTGTGTATCTCCATTAACAATTCGTCGTTGATAGCTTCCTTATAGGTTCTGAGAAGCTCTCTGAAAACCATTAGGCTTTCCCGTGCCAACTCGAAAGTAACATTCATCGCTGTCCTCGTTATTCTCGGCTTTCGTTCTTTTGGTTGCTCCTTAACTTGTGCTATTTGCTCGTTCATGCATAGTCACCCACTACAAAGAAAAAGAGAGAAAAATTGAGGTTACATCGGTTTTGCTTCAGCTAATTTTTCAGCTATGTCGCTTATGACAAGCAATAGTTTATCTATGTCATTTGTAGATTCTATTTGCTTTTCCTTCAAAACACGCACGGCAATCTCCAATGAGTCGACTATTTCGGTTGAAGTCATTTTTCGCCAAGTTTTCGCTGGAATGAACTTTTTCCTTTCAAAATCTGGACAGTTCTCTGCTTTTCCGTCGAACTCTTCGGCTCCAGCACTTTCGCAAGTGTCGCTCTTTCTGCAATCATCACATTCAAACCCTTTATTCTGCATAACAACACCCACCGAAAAAAGAAAAAGAAGGGGTTTACTGTTTAACGTGCTGCATCGCAAGAAGAAATGCTTCCGTTGTTATTTTGCCATCAAGCCAAGCTTCGACAACAGCTCCTTTCGTCCGCAGTTTTCTTCCATGCCTACATTCCCAAATCTTATGTATAGGTATGTAATGTTCTGCGTCTAACCGCTTTGTTGGACACGATTCTATCTCTTCTATTGGAACAGTTCTCGTTTTCAACCCAATTCACCCACCAAACACATAAAAAAGGGGGTTTTTTACTGAACGAACTCGATGTCGTCTGACCCGCATTTTGGGCACTTCACCAAAGTTGTCCTTATTGGAGTTGGCTTCGGCGAAAACACGTGACCGCACACTCGGCATCTGAAAGTGAACCCTTTTCCACGCATTATCTCATCTCCTTAATTATTACGTAGAAACGTCCGTATATGATTGGCTGAGTAAACTGAATTATCTTTAGCATTCCACACTGTGCCATGCTCGTCGACATAGTTTTTCTCTGGATGCCGTAGCTTGGCTATTGCTTTTCTCAAAGCTTCTTCAACGGTTTCAGCACGAAAAGCAGTCCAATGATACGTGTTTGAATTAGAAACCAACACGACTTCAGCGTAGGGTTTAGTGAACTCTCTGACGTTGTCTCTTATTCGGATTTCAACATTGTCGTTTACGAGGCTCTTCAATTTATAGTAAAGTTTCTCAAGTTTCAAAGAAAACCACCCAATAGAAAAATTAGGATTTTTTAACCATGCTGAACAGTCGGTCAACTTTTGCTCTTACTTCAGGACTTATTTTGCTTTCTCTCATTTCTTTGACAACCATCGTCCATATTGTTAAGCGTCCCCGTTCAGTTAAGAAAGGCTTGGCTTTAGTTTGCACGTCTTCGGGCGTTGGCTCGTCTTTTTGCACGCTGTAAGCGTTGCTCCATATATCAAAGAAAATCCAATCCCATTTTCCATGTTTTCCAACTTCTTCAAGAGCATCTCCACAGATAACTTTCCAATTGAAGTCTGGATAATGAACTATAAACCATCTCCTGATTATTGGCTCAACAACACTTATTACCCGTTGCTCCCGTTCAACAACTAATACTTCTCTGGCTTTTTTAGACTGAGCCAATTTGAGAAGAATTAGCCCTAACCCCAAACCGCCTATGAAAACTCTTGCGTTTTCTGGACACTGTTTCAAGGCTAACTCCATGCTTTCATGTTCTTGCTTTTCAGTTGTCATCCACGGCGAGCCGTCAACGTAAAGGTAAACGTAATGTCCATCAAACTTGTTGCCCATTCCTCTGCTTATGAAAATTTTAACGCCGTTCTTGTTGATTACTAAGCCTTGGTTTCCGAAAAGCTCTTCAGCCGAAGTTTTGGGGCAATATTTCTCTGGATATTGTCCGTCAGTAAACATGAGCAAATCTTCTTTTACAACAATTTTCGTAGGATTAAGGTGTGTCAGCATCGTTTGGTTACTGTTACACTTTGGGCATCTCACCCTGTCTTTGCCGTCACTTCTAACATGTTCTCCCTTCTTCCATATATGCCAGCATTTAAGGCATTGATGAACAAACTCTTCGCCATCAATCATGCAATTTCACCCATTACAGAAAAAGAGGGAAGACAAATGTCTGTTTTTAGTAGTCTACGGGCTAATGGCTTTCGCAAGTTTTTCAGCAACTTCGGCAACCTGCTTGTATTCTTCGCACTTTTCTTGTAATGTGTCGGCGACCTTTTGTAGAAACGGGATTAATCTGCCACTTTTGACTAACGCTTTAAGCAGTTCACGGGGTGCTCTAAGGAAATCAACGATTTCTCCGTTTTTGTATGTTCCCACGTTTTCTGTGTAGCCAAGTTTGTGGTTGCGAATAGCCAAGTAATACTTAACTTTTGGCGATATGTCGTCTTCAGGCTGGATGTGAAATGGCTCGTCGTCAACAATGTCTATGCTGACAGCTATCTGTGGCACAAACCTTTCGCATGCACCCCATGTTCGCCGAGCTTTTTCAGTTTCGTGGTAACCTCTCCATTTATCGCACCGTTGGCAATAGTCTGCATTGCCAAAAACTTGTGCGATTTGTGCTAAACTTTGGCGTAGTTTGTCGCTGTAACGGCTTAAAGTTTCCTCTCGCTCTCTTATGTAAGCTAATGCTTCACTTATATTTGGGGCTTCCGCCATCTGGATTCCTCCATTTTCGCTTCCGCACATTATTTACGGACTTGTTAAGGTGTTCCCACCCATTTTGCAATAGGATTCTAACGCTATTAAAGGTTTACAGAAAAAGAGGGGGAAAGTTATTTTGTCCACATCCAGCCTTTCTTATCCATGGGCTTGTATCCGAGCTTTTCAAGAAACTCCACGACTTTTGGAAACCGTTTTTTCAATTTGTGAATGTCATAGACGTCTCTTCCAACAACTAAGCCATAGTAGATTACCTCGATGAGCTTTTGAGTGTCCAAGTCAAAAGCCTCAATACCTTTGTGTGCAAGAGCGTCGTGGCAACTGTCCAAAAATTTCGCTTTACGTTCAAACGGGTCTCTGTATAATTCGCCCCAGCTTTTCAGCCAAACCTCAAAATTCCATCCTTCTTTCGCCTCGTTTGCTTGTTCAATGCAAACGTCAAAGAGCCACTCCGCAATTTCTCGCAAATCAGCGTTTTCTTCAACTTTTTGGTGTATAGCCATTAACCTATCATATTCAGTTGTCATATTTGTCGCCTCTATTCAAGTTTTTGGATTTCATCTACTTCATCGTAAAGGTCTGCGTTATCGTGTATTTCGTTGATTTTTCTCACAAACTCCTCTACTGCATCTTCTTCATCTTCAGCCTCAACTATCAACTCCACAACTATTCTCCACTTTCCCATGATTTCACCCATAAAAGCTATATTCTCATGTTCTCTTAAATATTGTTTGACCGCTATGAGCATGTTTGAAACAATAATTGCTGGCGTAATAACCTCTGTTATAAGTGCGTTGGTTGTTGAATGGATTAGAGAGTCACGCCAAAACGGAAAACAATTCTTGGAAAAAGCAGTTGACTTCATAATAGACGTCATTAAGGATATTGCTCAATTGATTAAAGAATGCAGACACGCACTGTAGCGACTGCTACACCCAAGATATAAAAAAGGGAATGTTAAATTAGGATTCGGCACTGTGCTTCTTTTGGCAGTTTTCTGTTTTTCATTCGTTCTTCGATGAAACTTTTGACTTCCTGCTTTAATTGTTCCTTTGCTTTTTGAGACAATTGGTCAATTCCGCCGATGATATAGCCACCAATATAAGGTGGCGTGTCACGGAAATATACTTTAACATCCATAACACTTTCGTCTTTTCCCAATCCAAGTAGAGCCTTGTTTGAAATGCATAACCATTGTTTTATTGTTATTGGTTTTTCGTAGTATTCTGGCTGTATAGTTTTTATGTCCTTCATAGGCGTTGCGATGCTCCGCAGCCTATCTCCATGACATTCAAACCCCTGTTCTTCAAGTGCAGAACAGAGTTCTGACAACCATCGAGTCGCTCCTCTTACATTTGGACATTTTATCTTTCCAATAGTGTCTTCTGACATATTCAACACCTACAAGTCATACTTTCTTAAAACTTTGATACGCTCCTCGCCTGTCGGTTCTGTTCTCATCAACTCTCTTAATGCTTCCTCAGTTACTCTTGGAAACTGATATGAAAACAAAATTATTCTGTTGTATTTAGGCGTTGAAGTTTGATAGTCTACAACTTCGGGCGGTGCTGACACAGTAGGTCTCCAACCAGCATTTTTCAATATTCGTTCAATCTCTTCTCTATTCAAATTTCCACCCAATTCCTACCTCTTATCTGTTTAATTGACATTTTAAAGTTTTTCAAACAAATAGAAAAAAGAGAGGTTAGTTATTGATTGCCCATAACCTTTTTAAGTTCTGAAGATTTTTAATTTAGTGGTTGCGATGCAGAGAACAATTAAGTTGACGTTGCCTTCTGACGGTTCTCTTTTGAAAACCATTGAACTCTACAATGTTGTCTGCAACGAGGTTTTGAAGGTTGCTTTTCAAGCGAGAACGTCCAGCAAAAACAAGGTTCACAAGCTAACCTATTACGGTATTCGACAGAAGTATCCGATGCTTCAGTCAAGTATGGTTCAATGTCTCAGAGACCAAGCATGTGATATGCTTAAGCGAGAGAAGTTGAAGTCTCTTCCAAAAAAGAAGCTTTATAGTGCTATACGCTATAATCAGCGAACTTTCAAACCCTACCTCAAGAAGGGCGTGGTTTCCCTATCAACGATTGAAGGCAGAGTCAGAGTTGCAGTTTCCATTCCCAAATATTACGGGCAATACATAGACTGGCAAGTGAAAAGTGCGACGTTATCTTATGATGTTCACATTCAGAAGTTGAGGCTACATCTTGTTGTGGAGAAGGAAACTCCTCAGAAACTTGAGCCAAATACTGTTTTAGGTCTGGATAGTGGCATAATCAACCATGCTGTTTTGAGCAACAATCTGTTCTTTGCATCCAACCATATTCGCAATGTGAAGGGACGCTACCAGTTTTTGAGGCAGAAGCTTCAAGCCAAAGGCACTCGCTCCGCTAAACGCCTCTTAAGGAAGCGTAGTGGGCGAGAAAAACGGTTTATGGCTGATGTTAATCATAGAATTGCCAAACTGGTAGTGTCTCAGCCTTTTAGTGTAATCGCTCTTGAAAAGCTGGAAGTGAAGAAAACCAAGAAGAACGGGAAATGTTTCAATCGCAAACTTGGAAACTGGGCATGGAAACAACTACAAGCCTACATTGAGTATAAAGCTGAAGCGTTAGGCAAAACCGTAATCTATGTGAACCCAGCTTACACGTCTAAAACTTGTAGCAGATGCGGACAGAGAGGAACACGGAAAGGTTCAGTGTTCAGGTGTAAACATTGTGGTTTCGAATTAAACGCTGATTTAAACGCAAGTAGGAACATCGCCCATAAGGGCATGTCCCTTTTGGGCAGGCTCCTCGTCAACGAGCCATACGCAACGCCTCAAGCATCGCAACCAAAACGAGGCAGTTGCAAGCCCACGGATTTATCCGTGGGTAGTTGACGTTCAAGCCTCTTTTGTTAGTTTCGCTACAATACGCATGAAGTCTTCAAAGGAAATTGCAGGCATCGTTAAATGTTCTATGTAGTTGCTTCGGTCAGGGTTGTTTATGTCGTAGACGAATGTTCCATATTGGCTATCGCTGAAGAACAGTAGGTTTTTGAATTTAAACGTGCCATCGTAGTTTTTAAGGTCGTTGTAAAGTTCGGATAGGCTGGTTTTCTCCGTTACTTGTTCAAACTTTTCTGGCTGATTAACTATTTCCATGATGTCGCCTTCTTCATAGTCAGCCCATCCGTTGAGCCAATCGTTCTTGTCAATTATTTCCTTCACTATTTGGTTTATGTCCATACAAACACCCAAAATATTTCCATTGTAAACTTTATGAGGAACGACATTATTTTACTTCTTACGGTGAAACATAAAGGAGGAATGAAAAATGTCTGAGCCAAAAATAATCGGAACATGCATATACTGCAAGGGACCGATATATGAAGGGCAAGAGTACAGGAAAATACCGCTGCGAAAGGACAAGTATGTGCACAAGATATGCGAAAAGGCAATGAGAGCCCACGCATTAGCAGTAGGAGCGTGGCTTAGAGGATGACTAAAAAATTCTTTGATGTGAAAATGAAGCACAGCGGAACACCCAAAATAGACTTTTGTTATACACAGTCTTTGCCATTGCAATAGGTAAGCAGGCGGGCGCCTAAAATCTTCGAATTCTCGAAAACGAACCTTTTGATGGAAAATAATGTATCATGCATATATTTTAAACGTGTATGTTAAACATAGATACCCTAACATACTCCGAAAGGAAAAGGTTAGGCATAAAAATATAAAAAATGGACAAAGACACTTCACCGACAATCCATCGAACGAACAACCGTAGACGGATAAGCATGGACTGCATATTTTTTTAAACATAGACTACATATTTTTAGAGTCTATGCAAAAGCCACCCATCTGAAAAAAGAAAGAGGGAGATTAAATGGTTAGTGTTGGGTATAGGCTGCTTATGGCTGATGCTTGTTCCCAAGGCAGATTACTGATTTTTTCAACAAACTCGATAAGCCTTTTTGCCTTTTCAGGATTTTCCTCTGCAAGCCTTTCCATTCTGAAAATGTCGCTTGCTATTTCTGAACTGGCATCTCCGTCATAGCACGCCATCGTTCTTTCACAAACGACAAACGTGTTTTCCACAACATTTGTCAACAGGGTTTTTGCAGATGTGAATGTGTGGTAGCCTATTGAGCCGTCAACTATCGCCGTTATAACCCACAACTCTCCATATTTTTCCAAAGCTCTCTTAATGTATTGCAGACGGTTTATAGGGTATCCTTTGAATTTTGTCGTTAAACCTTCACGGTTAAGCACTTCTTCAACGAACAGCATTTCTCTTATGTATTTATCTTCCACGGAAACCACCCACAAACAAAAAAGGGAAATTAGAATTTCAACCCTTTCTTTCTTTGGCAATAACTTCCAAGGCATGCAACTTCATTAGTAGAAGGCATCTGGGGCATAGACTGTTAGGGTAAACAAGAGTTTTTAGACCACACTGCAAACACACACGATAACTCATTAAAGGCAATTCATGGTTGCTGAATAAGTGAATGTGTCCCATACATGCACGCTCCTACCATAAAAAGGTGGTGTGCTATTGTTTTTTTAGAATTTCCAGCAACTCGTCCATCAAATCTTCCAGATACCCCGACAGTTTAAAAGGGACTTCGACGCATTCGCTGAACATGTGTCCTGTTACAGCATCCTCAAACGTTTCTGGACTGTTCAACACATCCTCTAATGCATCTTTAACCCTTTCCTTAACCTCTTCCCATACTTCTGGCAACACAACACATATTTTACTAAAGTCTTCATCGAAAAAGTCGCCGATAAGGTTAGTTTTCCATTCCATCTCCGTTAATTCCCTACCATAGAACTCGACTTCTTCCTTAAGGTTTTTTTGACGGTCTCGAATCCACTCTTTAGCAAAGTCGCTGTCGAAAATCTTTTTGAGCATAGTCTTAAGTCGCTCTTCTTTTTCTCTTTTCCACTTTTCAGTTAAACTTGACATATTTCGACACCCAAATAGAAAAAGAGGAAGGGTTGTAGCAACTGCTACATTAGACATCGTAGATTTTCACCAAAATATTGTAGTATTGAAGTTTGTTGTGCATCCACAAAATCATGTGGAGATATAAACGCAGGAAATAATCCATCAAAATCACCCAACACAGAAAAAGGTGGGGTTAGGGTTTAAACCATCGTAGAACATCATCTACTTCGTTAACGTTGTGGGCTACGAAACGTTTTCCATTAATGTAGATTTCAGCGAACGGCTCACTATCCGTAGATTTCCAGCCCTTAACCATGACTATGGGTTTGTTAAAAATGCGGTTGCCTAAAGCCCTCAATACTTTAGCTGAATCCTTTAAGGAAATCTCACATAATTGTTTGCAGTATGAATGGTATCCGCACTCTTCTGTAATGCTACACGATTGATAACCACCTATACATGAAGGATAAGCCTTAACCATATTTAAGCACCCAAGAACATAGAAAAAGAAAAGGGATATTTTATTGTTGCCTAACCGGAATCATCGGCTGCACGACAATTATTAAGCCTTTTTCGCTTTCTTCAAGGAATCTTCTGCCTCTTTCAGTAATTGTGTAAACCTTTATTGGTCTGCCATCCTTTCCAACATTTTTCCATTCACTGATAACATACCCTTTATACGCCAAGTTGGTCAATAATGGATATATTGTCGATGGACCGAAGTAAACTCCGAAACGTTTGCGGATTATTGAAATGAAAGCGTAGCCGTGCATAGGCTTATCGTTAAGCATTTTTAGTATGATGATGTCCAGCATACCCTTCAGCATTTTCGCCAAAACTTCTTGGTTGGTCATAACCCGACACCCACTTCAAAAAAAGAGAAGTGTTAAATTTTTCCCGACTTGTATGCTTGTTCTACGATTTGGTTGAAACGGTCTCCTCTTGTTTTTAAACGTCTTGCTTTTCGTGGCGCTTTTGGCTTTCTTTTGGTTTTCTTTGGTTTTCCGAAAATTCTCTGTATTTTTGGGTGCTTACGAATGCGTTTAGGCAACCAACCTAACTTTTTTCGCCTTTGTGCTTGTTCGTCACGTTCTCTTGGGCTGTTTTTAACGTTAACAGGCTTATACCATGACGTATCTGGGATGGTGTAAACGTCGGTGCATGCTATCTTGTCCATAAACTTCACCCAAACAGAAAAAGGGTAGGAAATTTAGTCGAGTTTCCAATCTACGCCATAATCCTTAAACGTCCTCTCGAATTCCGCCATCAAGTTAGCCACCATAGCATTGATTTCTGCACCAGACTTCATGGGAAAATTCCTTTTAACAAACATGTGAAGTTTGCGTCTAATCTCTTCTTTAAAACTTTCATAGTATTCAGGCGTCTAAACCACCCATTCACTTGTAGCAGACGCTACAAAGAAAAGAGGAAAAATGAGTTTAATCTGCTTTCCCAACATAATCCGTCTCCACTTTGTCATACATTAGTTGTCCGTTTTCCATTTTCGGCTTTCCCACAAGACAAACTCCATTTTCGTCATGCCACTGTTCAATGTGTTGCTGAACATACCAGCGGTTGTTGGGAAATTTATCATCGTTGCGGATTAGCTTTTCTAACGCTGGACACAGCCTCTTCTCTTCTGTGTTTTGTTTGAAAAGCCATGTTGCAGTCTTAAACGTCACTGATTTTATCCTCAAATTCTCAAAAACCACATAATTACTCGCCATTCCCATTCCATAATCAACAACCTTAAGAATGTCTCCGACCTTCATTTTGCAGTTTCCAATTTTCCATTCCTTTTTCACTTCAAACGTCCTATTCAACATAGCTTTCTCTTTTTCGCAAACCATGTTAACACCCAAAACGGAAAAAAGGGGAGTTAGAGGTTTTTACAGTTTAGCAGCGACTTTACGTATCCACTTGTGTCCTCCGCATATTGAACATCTGATTTTATTTTCTCTGACTTCTTTAAGCAATTCGTCGAACAGCTTTTCGTCGTCTGTTGGAAGTTTAGCCCTATATGGAAATGGCACAACAGCATAACAATTTTTGCACACGATATAACTCCTATGCATTCTCATCACCCAGCCAGAAACAGAAAAAAAATGAGATTTAGCGGTCAGAACAAGTGCCTAACGTGACATTTCGCCTTGGACAGATGTAAAGGCAATATTGCTCTGGTGTTCCACCTATCCGTTTTGCTGACTGTTGTGCTGTTGGACAGTTTGTTGGGTCTGCTTTTTTTGGCATACAAAACACCCAAATCAAAAAAGAAGAGTTATTGTTTGTTCTTTACATTACTTTTTAGCAGTAGCCATGAATGTTTTTGTTCAATTTCCTCTCTTATGAATTTTGCTAATTTTTGGACGCCTGACACCTTCGTTATCTCGGTGACTTTCCAATTCCATGCAGTATCATATTCCTTTTCTTCTTCACATCGCTTTTCAGCAAGTTCTCTTGCTTCTTTTTCGCTATCAGCAAAGACAAAGTAAAAGCCCAAACCTGCACATTTGCCTTCATACTCTTTATCTATTATAGCATAATATATTCCCAAACATCTCACCCATTCACTTGTAGCAGTCGCTACAAAAAAAGAAAGGGAAAGTTTTGTTTCAACTTTTTGAGAAATGCTCTTCTAATCGGCTTAATTCTACTTCATCAGTCACAGCTTCAACTAACTCATACACAACATCACGTAAATAATCCATCTTCTTGTCTAAGCCTTCAATTTTGTTTAATCGCTCATCTATTTTTTCGATAATGCGGTCTCTGCTTTTCGTTATAAAATGTATCCCCACTGTTTCACCCATTAATAAAAAAGGTGTGGGATGGTTATTTCTTAAGCCATCCGGCGTATTTTGCATAGAGCCAAACGCCTATACAACATGCTAACACTATGAGCAAACCTATAACAGCATCATTCAAGTCTACTTCACCCACGATAGAAAAAAGAAAGGGATGTTTTATATAGTTTCGACTTTAATGTTGTCTATTTCCGGCGGAGTATACATTATTTTTCCGCATTTTGAGCATGTTCCCGTGAAAACTTTTCCAATAAACCCTAAATCTTCATTGGAAACCTTTTTAAATCGTGGATTACCGCATCGTTCACATTTCATTGTATTTCACCCAATTGCTGAAGCACAGGGTAGCCTATGCTTCAGCCAAAAATTTTGGCTGTGCCTTAGCCAAACTCTTCATCTTCTACCCAATTTCCCTTCCGTCTATCTCCCCTAAACCCTGTTAGTAAGGTCGGCGTAGCCTAAAGGGTAGGAGCAGAAATGCCCCTAAGGTTTAGGCGCTGGGTGTCCGCTCAAGAACCATTCCCTTCTTGTCTTGCCGCCTACGCTAACAGGTGGCACATAGCTTTCGCTATGCACTCGACGTAGGCATCACCCCACATCTCATCGCTAATTGGGTTTGTGTTGGAGACCTACTTCAAACGTAGCTTACGCTACGCTTAAAGATAGGCGAGCCAATTGAGTCCTATGGGTGCAGGACACCTAACAGATGCAAAGCATCCGCTAGGCTGGCTTAAATCAGAGTTTGACACGCACACAACCACACGCTTTACTGTTTTGGATTTGCGGTTTTATACGCTTATTCGCTCAAGGAATAAAGTTTATAAAAGGTAAACAAAAAGTAACGTAGTATGGAAAAACAAACGTTTGTGTGTTCAATTTGCGGAAAAGAAAAAGATGTTGACGCTAGAGAATACCATCATATTACCCCCCAAAAAACCATTCCAGTCTGTCGTAGTTGTCACAAGAAGGAAACTGCAAAGGCTAGAGCAGAGCGTAAGCTAATTCGTTCTACTATGACAATCGAAATTAACGGTAAAAAAGTGAAGTCTAGTGACTTAAGGCTTGTTCCTATGGTTGCGAAAATCATTAAGAAACATCCAGAACTGAAATACAGAGCTATCGCTGAGATGCTAGGTACAACTGTCAATAGCGTGAAAGTGCTTGTTTATAAGGCTAGAAAACGTGGTTTATTGCCTAAACGTGAAACTCTTCCTTAGCTCCCTTCTATGTAGCAGTTGCTACGTGCGGCTTCTCCGTGTCGTTAGGCTAAAGCCGCTCAGCCTATTGAAACACGGTAGGGAAAAAACAGGGGGATTTTTGTTTAGTAAGCCTCTTTTGCGTGCCCTTTTTGCGTAAGTGTTAACTGTGTTATATGGCACA
>Ga0078972_1002926_pt1 | contig 53677 bp, 51 predicted proteins | sample YelNatPaOPGAMG01_FD_67568 | JGI IMG/M metagenome (GOLD analysis project Ga0078972, IMG submission 67568) | Hot spring thermophilic microbial communities from Obsidian Pool, Yellowstone National Park, USA - OP-RAMG-01 (SPADES assembly) (version 2) | ecosystem: Environmental > Aquatic > Thermal... | reverse complement strand
TTCTAATTGAGATGTGTTATCAATTAGATCTCCTATTCTTTCAAGTTGAGATGAGATTGTTAATATTTGTGGCACCATTTTTAGTTCCCTTTCTGAAAGATTTAATGAAGCAATCAATGGAACATATCTTGAAATTTCTTTATTTACAAAATTAATTGTTTCTTCTCTTTGAACTATATCTCTTACAACATTCTTGTTACCATTAAAAATTAACTCCTTTAAACAAAAGATATTGTTTTCAACTATAGATGACAATCTTTTTACTTCTTTTACAATAGCATCATAGGCAACAATTGGAGATTTTAAAATTGACTTATTTAAATATTTTACTCCTGTTTCAATTATTACATCTTCACCAGGTATAATTTTTTGTAAAAGTTTTACATATTGGGTAGTAAATGGTAAGAAGATTAAAGTATTTATAAAATTAAAAAGAGTATGAGAATTTGCAATTTGATTTACTGGATTTACAGAAATTAATTTAATAAAGTTTATATAAGGATTTAAAATTAAAAGAAATATTAAAGTACCAATTACATTGAATAAAACATGGGCTAAAGCACTTCTTTTTGCTGATATATTTGTACCTATACTTGCTATAACTGCAGTTATGGTTGTTCCAATATTTGCACCTAATACTAAAGGAAATGCTGAATTTATATCAAGTAACCCTTCCATGCCAAGTGCTTGAATTATCCCAACTGTTACACTACTGCTTTGTTGAATAGCAGTAAATATCGTACCTGCTATAACTCCTAAAATTGGTTTTTTCCCAAATTCAAGAAAAATCTCCTTTATTTTCGGATTATCTTTAAGTGGTGCTACAGAGGAAGTCATTATTTCAATTGCTATGAAAATTAACCCAAAACCCATAATAAATTGTCCAAAGTACTTAATTTTTCTCTTAAAAGGGAGAAAATACATTAAAAATCCTATGGTAAAAATAAGGAAACCATACTTTGTAATTTTTAATGCAATTATTTGAGCGGTAATCGTTGTACCTATATTTGCACCAAAAATAACTCCAACTGCCTGAAAAGGATTCATTAGTCCGCTATTAACTAAACTAACAACTATAACTGTTGTTGCTGAACTTGATTGAATTATCGAGGTAACAATGAAACCTAATAAAACACCCATAACTGGATTAGAAGTTGTTTTTTCAAGTATATTCTTGAGTCTTTGTGCTAAAGCCTTTTGAATACCTTCACTTGTTATGTTGATACCATAAATAAAGAGAGCAATACCACCAATTAATGGAAGAATAATTTTAATAAACAAATTTTAACTCCTTAGAGAATATTTAATACCCTCTTCCACTCTTTCAATTAAGTGAAATTTAAGAGATTTTTTGATCGATTCAGGAATTTTGTGTAAATCATTTTCATTTTCTTTTGGAATAACAATTTCTTTTATACCAGCACGATGAGCAGCAAGAACCTTAATCTTTAATCCTCCTATTGGAAGTACTTTTCCTGATAGAGTAATCTCACCAGTCATTGCAACTTCTTTTTTAATTGGAATTTCAGTTATTGAAGATACCATTGCAGCTATCATAGCAATTCCTGCTGATGGACCATCTTTTGGAACTGCTCCTTCAGGAACATGAACATGAAAATCATATTTTTTATAGAACTCTTTATCTTTTATTTTTAAATGGTCCATTTTTGCTCTGATATAAGAGAATGCCGCTTGTGCAGATTCTTTCATAACATCACCGAGTTGACCAGTGAGAATTAGTTTACCATTTCCTTTCATCTTAACAACTTCGATTTTTGTGATGTCACCTCCGAATGGTGTCCAGGAAAGTCCAGTAGCAACTCCTATCTCATCACTCTCCTCTTTTATACCAAATCTATAAAGTGGATATTCAAGGTAAGAGATAATATTTTTTAAATTAATATTTACTTTCTTGAATTTTTCATCTTTTTCAAGTTTTTCTTTTGCAATTTTTCTTAAAATTTTTGATATCTGTCTTTCAAGTTCTCTTAATCCAGATTCTCTTGTATACTCCCTAATAATTTTAAGATATGCCTCATCTGTAATGTTTACATCTTTTTCCGTTAGTCCATTATATTCAAGTTGTTTTTTGAATAGATATTTTTTTGCAATTTCAAGTTTTTCATCTTCTGTGTAACCAGGAAGATAAATTATCTCCATTCTATCAAGAAGTGCTGGAGGTATTGTATGAGTAACATTACCTGTTGTAATAAAAAGAACATCAGATAGATCGAATGGTATTTCAATAAAGTGATCTGAAAAGTGTGAATTTTGGTCTGGATCAAGTGCTTCAAGGAGTGCTGCAGAAGGATCTCCTCTAAAATCTATACCAACTTTATCTATCTCATCAAGAAGAAAAACTGGATTTTTAGAATTTGCTTCTTTTATTCCCTGAATAACTCTTCCAGGGAGAGCACCAACATAAGTCCTTCTGTGTCCTCTTATTTCTGCTTCATCCCTTATTCCTCCAAGAGAAACATGCACAAATTTTCTTCCTAATGCTCTCGCAATAGATTTTCCAAGAGATGTTTTACCAACACCAGGAGGACCTATGAAACATAATATCGGAGATTTAGGTCTTTTAGTTAATCTTCTAACTGCAAGATACTCAAGTATTCTTTCTTTTATATCTGTTAATCCATAATGATCTTCATCAAGAATTTTTTTGGCCTTTTTTATATCTATTTCATCTTTTGTTTCTTTATCCCATGGAAGATCAAGTATCCAATCAAGGTAAGTTCTAATTACACTTGCCTCCATTGCCATTGGCGGCATTTTAGCAAGTCTTTTCAATTCTTCATTAAATTTATCAAGTACATATTGTGGTAAATTCCTATTTTTAATTTTTTCTCTATATTCTTCTACTTCTTCTCCATATTCCTCAGATTCACCAAGTTCTTTCTTTATTGCCTTAAGTTGCTCTCTAAGAAAATACTCTTTTTGCGTTTTATCTACTTGAGATTTTACTTTTTCTTCAATTTCATTACTAATTCTTAATAGTTCAACCTCTTTAGAAAGTATTTTTATTAAATATTCGATCCTTTCTTCAACATTAAGTAATTCAAGCATTTTTTGTTTATCACTTAGTGGAACAATTATATTTGAAGCAACGACATCAGCAAATCTTGAAGGATTATCAATATCTTGAATTGTAGTAAGTGTATCAATTGGGATTTTTTTAGATAACTTCACATATTCTGAATAAAGGTCAAGGGTGACTCTTGTTAGTGCTTCAAGTTTAGGGGTAGTTTCAAATTTTTCTTCAATCTCTAAAACTTCTGCTTCTAAAAATGGCTCTTTCTTTGTATAGGATATTATTTTAACTCTTTTAATTGCTTCAACAATGACTCTTTCTGTTCCATCAGGCAACTTTACACTTTGAAGTATTTGAGCAAGTGTGCCAATATTAAAAAGACCTTCAACATCTGGCTCTTCCTCTTCTTCTACTTTTTGGGTTACTAAAATTATCAATTTATCTTTTTTAAGAGATTCTTCCAATGAAGCAAGTGATCTTCTCCTTCCAACAAAAACTGGAAGGACAGTATTTGGAAAAACAACTACATTTCTTAAAGGTAAAACAGGATAAATTCTCTTATTTTCCATATTTATTTCCTGTTTTCGAGTACTTCATCAACTATACCATACTCTTTAGCCTCATATGCGGTCATATAATAATCTCTATCTGTATCCTTTTCTATTTTATCATATGGTTGACCAGTGTGTTTTGATAAAATTTCTGTAATTTTATTTTTCACTCTCATTATCTCCTTTGCAACTATTTCAATATCTTTTGCTTGTCCTTGAACACCTCCCCATGGTTGATGAATTAATATTCTTGTATTAGGTAATGTATATCTTTTTTTTGTAGAACCAGAAGCAAGTAAAACTGCTGCCATACTTGCTGCTTGTCCAACACAAATTGTTGAAACTGGTGCTTTGATAAATTGAATTGTATCATAAATAGCAAGACCAGCAGTTACTTCACCACCTGGACTATTTATATATAAATTAATATCCCTTTCTGGATCTTCTGCTTCAAGAAAAAGTAGTTCAGCGATAATTGCATTTGCCACTTGATCATTTATTTCAGTACCAAGAAAGATAATTCTATCTTTTAATAATCTTGAAAATATATCATATTGTCTTTCACCATAAGGAGTTTTTTCTATTACCCATGGTATAACTTGATTATATTCTTTCATTCTTTTTCTCCTTTCTTCAATATATTTATAACATAATCATCCTCAACCTGTTCAAAATCTTCATAAAACATACTCACAGCATAAAAAATCTCAGGAGTATAAAGAGATATAAAATAATCAACCTCTTTTTCAATTTTAGATTTTGCTTCAATGCTCGATACAGGAACTGCAACAACTATTTTTTCAGGTTTTTTATTTTTTATTGATTTTATTGCTGCAAGAACTGTTTCGCCAGTCGCTATTCCATCATCTACTATTATTGCAGTTTTATCTTTTAGATTTTCAATTTCTTTACCACCTCTATATAAATCAACTCTTTTTTTAATTTTATCTTTTAATATTTCAACTATTCTATCTAAGTAATTTTTATCAATTGATTCTCTTAAAATTATTTCTCCATCTTCTGTTAAAGCACCTATTCCATATTCACTATCAAAATATGCAGGAATTTTTGAAACAATTATAGTAGATAGTGGAGATTTCAAGATTTGCGAAATTTCATATGCAACAATAACTCCACCCCTTGGAATTCCAAAAACTAATGGATTTCTAAAATTAAACGAGAGAAGTTTTTCTCCTAAAAGTTTTCCTGCTTCTTCTCTATTTCTGAATCTCACCTTTAGATTTTTCTTTAACCTCTTTTGTTAAATTCATTGTACATTTTCCTTCTAATATACCCCCTTCTTCTATTGCAATTCGAGGAGTCTGAACATCTCCATTTACTTTTCCTGAATTAAATATTTCAACTTTCTTTTCTGAAGTAACGTTTCCATTAATAGTTCCCATTATGACTAATTCTCCTGCTTTTACATTAGAGTCAATAATTCCTTTTTCGCCAACTGTAAGGACTCCTTTTATATCAATTTCTCCTTTTACTTTACCATCAACTCTTAAACTTCCTTCACATATTATTTTTCCTTCAACTATTGTACCTTCACCAATATATGATTGACTTGAATCTTTGACAAACTCCTCTTTTGCTCCTTTTCCAAATGGCATTAAAAACCTCCTTTATTCTATAAATCAATTCTTATTGAATTATATCAAAAAATATAATCATTTTGATATGTTAGAAATTTTTAAATTTATTTTTAGTTATTTAATTTCAATGGTTTTAATGGAGCGGGAAACGGGATTCGAACCCGCGACACCCAGCTTGGGAAGCTGGCGCTCTACCCCTGAGCTATTCCCGCTTAAAAATATTATATCAAGATTTAAAAAATTAATCTTCAATATAAAAAATTTCATTTTTTCTTATAAAACTTGGAAGCATCTCTTTAAGAGGTGGTTTTGACAATTGAGATTTATATTTAAAAACTGCTTCTTTTTTTATTTCAATTTCATCGTCATTTAAAATGAATTTTACCCATTTTGAGTGAAAATTCAAAGTTCTTAAAGGAGGAAGAAGGTATAAATTCATATCAAATTTCATTGGTTGAGGATAATAATCATGATGAACGAGATATTGATAAATTTTAATATTTTCAAAATTTGACAAAACTTCTCTCAAAACTTCTCCACTTATTTTATGATCTTTATGATTATCATATGAAATTGGAATAAAAACCTTATCAGGTTTATACTTTTCAATTATTTCAAAAAAATCTTCATAAAGTTCACTTTTATATTTAAATAACTTTCCATCTGGATAATTTAGAAAAATTAGATCTCCTTCTTTTAAACCTAAAAGCGATGTAGCATTATAAAACTCTTGATATCTAATAAATTTAATTTTTCTTCTATTTCCATCAGTTATCAAAATTATCCAAACTTTAGATTTATTTTTAATTGCTCTTTGAATATATCCTCCACAACTTATTGTTTCATCATCAGGATGAGGTGAGAATATCATTATTTTCTCATTCTCTTTTGGTTCTTCAATTTCAGGCAAAATATTGATTGCACCTTGTGGTAATACTTGAGTTGCTCTAATAAATAAAAGACCATAAAAAACAAATACAGGAATCGAAAATAATAGCACCTTTTTAAAAATTTTATTCCTCATAATTATTATAATTATATCCTATTTAATATTTTTCTTAATTCTTTTATTTCATCATCTTTTAATCTATTTTTTGTCCATTTTTCTTTTAAATTAGAAATATTAAAATCAATGAAATCCATAGTTACTTTCCTTATTCCACCATCTGGAAATTTGGTATCTCCAAAATATCTTGGAATTAAGTGAAAATGTATATGCTCAATCGATTGTCCTGATGCCTCACCAATATTTATTCCAAAATTAAATCCGTCTGGATTTAAAAATTTCGTAAGCCCTATTTTTACTTTTAAAAATGTTTCAAATAAATCTAAAAATTCATTTTGATTTATTTCTTCAATTGATAAAATATGTTTTTTTGGAATTATTAATGTATGTCCTTTTGTTACTGGATAAATATCAAGAAGTGCATAAGAAAAATTATTCTCAAAAATTACTCTTTCTTTATCCATATTACAAAATGGACAATCTTTAATCATATTTCAATTATATTATATTTTCTTTCACCGAGACCTATCTCTTCTCCATATTCAAGTTGTCTTAAACCTGATATTTTATGAACATGATAAAACTTATCTTCATCCTTTAAATTTTCATAATTTAGAGATGGAACCTTAAGTGCTTCAGATTTTTTAACTGCATCAAAAGATGCTTGATCTACTGAAACTATATCCTTTGAACCAAAAAGGCCAATATCTGGAACAAGATTCAAATCATGCCATGGTAAACAATCACAATCAGGAGATACATCAACAACAAAATTTAAAAATGAAATTCTATCTTCAAAATATTTTTTAATTCCATAAGCATATTCAACCATCTTTTCTTCAAGAATTTCACTTGAACTTCCCCATGATGTTTTTATTGCCCCTGTTGGACAAACAGTTACACATTCACCACATCCAATGCATTTTGAATAGTCAAAATTAGCCTTTTTATTCAAAATTTCAATTGCATTCTCTGGACAATGATCTCTGCATTTACCACAACCAATACACTTCTCAAAAACAAATGGAGGTTTAAAATCTGCATGTTGTTGCTGTTTACCAGCCCTTGAAGCACAACCCATAGCAACATTTTTAATACTGCCTCCAAATCCTGCTGACATATGTCCTTTAAAGTGTGTTAAAACTATTAGATAGTCAGAATCAATTATTGCTCCACCTATTTTAACTTTTTTAAAGTGATTCAAATTAACTGGTATTTCATAAAAATATTGACCCTTAATTCCATCAGCAATAATTATTGGGCATCCCATTGAGGCATAAGAAAATCCATTATAAATTGCCGTGTTTAAGTGGTCTATAGCATTAGAACGAGAACCTTTGTATAAGGTATTTGAATCTGTAAGAAAGGGTTTACCTCCAATTTCTTTTACAAAGTCAACAACCTGTCTTACAAAAATAGGTCTTAAAAATCCATGATTTCCAAGTTCTCCAAAATGCAGTTTGATTGCAACAAGGTCACCATTTTTTACCTCTCTAATCAATTTTGATGCCAAATTTTTAATTTTTCTTAAAAATGATTTCTCAGCACTTTCTGCTCTTAAAGAAGCAAATAAAACTTCAGACATTTCTTCTCTTCCTTTTAATTAATTTTATAATTATAAAAATAATAAAACCTACAAAAATAATTATGAAAAAGAAAAATAAACTGATCAGAATAAAATAGGGTGAATAGAAAATTGGAAATTTTTTATAGATCAATAGTGATATATTGCTTATTCTACTTTTCAAATAAGAAAAGGTTAAATTTTCATTTATTTCTTTAAGATTAGTCTCAAAAAGGATTTTATCATTAATAATTTTTGTATCACCATTAAAATTTACTGAAAATAGATATTCTTTTGGATAATAAATTTTGATATTTATATTTTTAAAATCTTTAAAATATTTTTTAGTATTTAAAATATAAAAATATGAATAAAGAGTTTTTGGATAACTTTTTCTATCCTCACTCGAAATCGCATTAAACTTTATATGTAAAATATTTTTTGAGTTTTCTTCAAAATTAAGTATAAATTTATAAAATTTAGTCAAGAACTCTTTTTCGCCTGAGTAGGAATTTTGAGGATGATATAAAATTTTTTTAATAGGATCGATAAAAATTATATTTTCATTTGAAACAACTTTCTCAAAATTTTCCCATTTATCAGATAAAATTTCTTTAAGCGATAGTTGATCAACAATTTCAAATTTAACTTTATTATCATTAAAATAAATTTCAAAATCATCTTTATAATTTGAAAAGAGAGGAAAAATAAAACCAACATTTATCTTATTTTCATTATTTAAAATTTCATATTTAACATCACCTTCTATTTTATTATCAATAATATTAAAAATTATTTCCTCATTTGCTATTTCTAAATCAACTGAATCTACAGGAACTATATTTCCATGATAATCATTTAGAACAAAAGGTGCAACAGCATTTCCTAATAAAAGAAAAAAAAGAAGAAAAAATATAAAATATTTTTTATCCATTCTCTTCAAAAATCAATGGAATTATAATTGGTTTTCTTCTTGTTTTTTCATAGAAAAATGATGATAGTGCTCCAGAGATATCCCTTTCAAGGATATCTTTTGTATATCTATGATTTGATAAATATACCTCTTCTATTCTCTCTTTTGCTTTTTCTATCAAACTGTTTAAATCATTTTCATTAAAAAATCCTTTAGATACTATTTTGATATTATTAATTTTCCCATTTTTTATAAGAATACCAATACTTACGATTCCCTCTTTAGCCAAGATTCTCCTATCTTTGATAACTTCGCTTTCTTCAGATTCAAGACCGAGTCCATCAATAAAAAGATCACCTGAAATTTCTTTTTTAGCCATTTTTACTTTATCTTTATAAACATGAACAGAATCTCCATTTTCAACAACTAATATTCTGTTCTCAGGAATACCTATTTCATTTGCGAGTTTTTTATGTCCATAAAGATGTCTTGTTTCTCCATGAATTGGAATAAAGTATTGAGGTTTAACAAGTTGTAACATAATTTTTAATTCTTCCTGCGCAGCATGTCCTGAAACATGTACTCCATCTTCCTCTCTATATATGACATCTGCATTAAGAGAAAATAAATTATTTATTATTCTATTCACATACTCTTCGTTTCCTGGTATAGGATGTGCAGAAATTATGATAGTATCTCCAGGTAATATTCTTAATTTATCATGATTAGAATATGCAAGTCTTGTTAAACCAGAAAGTGGCTCACCCTGGCTTCCAGTTGTTAATATGACGAGTTTATCTTCGGGTATTAGTGGTATATCGCTTACATCTATCATTAGATCATCGGGTATATTTATATATCCTAATTTTTTTGCAATTGATATGATATTTACAAAACTTTTACCATCAACATATACTTTTCTACCAAGTTTTGAAGATATATCAAAAATTTGTTGAATTCTGTGAATATTAGTTGAAAATGTAGTTATTATTGTTCTTCCTTTTATTCTTTTAAAGAGATTTATTAAATTTTCTCCTACTATTTTTTCAGAACCAGCAAAACCATCTTTGGTTGCATTAGTTGAATCTGAAAGTATCAATAAAATACCTTTATTTCCTTCTGAGGCTATTTTTTGTAGATCAATACTCTTTCCATCTATTGGTGTTGTATCTATTTTGAAATCACCAGTATGAAATATTTTTCCTGAATTAGGATTTTCGATTATAAATCCAAGTCCATCAGGTATAGAATGATTTACATATATCCCTTCAAGAGTAAAGTTGCCTATTTTAAATTTTTCATTTGGTTTAATTTCAACTTCACTGTATGGTTTAAATTTACCAGGAATAACAGTTGTACATAAACCAAGAGTAAGTTTGGTTCCATATATTGGTAATTTTTTCTTTTCAAAAATATATTTTAATGATCCAATATGGTCAAGATGACCATGAGAGATTACTATGCCAAGAAGTTTATCTTTTATTTTTTCTATATAAGATAGATTTGGTATAACATATTCAACACCAAACATATCACTTTCAGGAAATTTAAACCCTGAATCAAGTATAAATGCTGAGGATTCATCCTCGAAAATCATCATATTTTTTCCAATTTCATTTAAACCACCAAGAAATGTTATTTTTACATACTTTTCATTATAGGAATCTTTTAAATTCATCTTCGCCTATTTCTCCTGTAATTCCGTAACCAAACTCATTATAATTTATTGTTTCGAGTTCTTCATAAATATCCTTCTCATTAACTGATTGGATTTTATTAATTGTTTTATCAATATCTTCTACAAAACCTCTTCTAAAAAAACTAACAGCATTTCTTTCGCTTCTTGCAAGAGAGTTTTCTAATCTTAAAAGATAATTTCCTATCAAGAACTCTTTACTTCTTTCAATTTCTTCCATTTTTATTCCATTTTTTTTCATATTATCAAATTCTTTTTTTATCTCCTCTAAAACTTTTGGAAGGTTTTCTTTTGATGAAGCGAAATAAATAACATCTGCTCCTGTAATATTATTTGAAAGATTAAATGTATATATTGCGTAGACTAGTCCAAGATTTTCTCTAATTTTTTGAAATAGTCTTGATGACATACCTCCACCAATTATATTTAATAGGACAAGATTTCTATAATATATGTCAGAAATAACAGATGGTGCTTTAAAACCAATAGAGACATGCACCTGTTTAGAATCCTTATTTTTTATTCTAATATTTTTTTTAAATTCTGGCTCCTGTAAATTTATATTTATTATTTTGTCTGAATTCAATTTATTCAATTTTTCATCAACTATTTTTTTAATAGTTTCATATTCAAGATTTCCATATATTGAAATAATTAAATTCTTTAAATCGTAGAAGGATTCATAAAAGTGATAAAGTTTTTCTCTATTTGAATTAATTATATTTTCTATCTTTCCTATTGTGTCATATGAAAATGATGTATTATCCCATATGGCCTTTTTAAGTTCAATTAGAGATAACTCTTCAGGTGAATCTTCTATTGAATAATATTCCTGAATAACTACTTGTTTTTCTTTTTCAATTTCATCTTCAGGAAAATTTGCATTTTGAATTAAATCAAATAAAACATCCGAAGCTTCATTAAATTTTATATCTCTTCCTCTTATATAATATCCAGTATATTCACTTCCTGTGTATGCATTGATATCGCAACCAATCCCTTCAACTTCTTTAGATATATCATAATAACTTCTTTTTTTTGTTCCTTTAAAAACAAGATGTTCAATAAAATGTGAATAACCATTGTTATCGCAAGTTTCATAATTGGATCCAGCAGGAACTAAAACAAAAATTGAAAAGGATGGAAAATTAGAATTTCTCTCAAATATTATTTTTGAACCATATTTATGGATTTCAAATTTTATATCTTTTTCTGACATCTACTCTCTGAAAGTCTTACCTTTTTCTGTCTTATCTTCTTCAAATACTATACCTTTTTGAGTCAAGTTAACTCTTCCAGAATCATCAATATTTTGAACTTTAACAATTATTTCTTCACCAACCTTAGGCCATAGTTTATTATTTTTTGCAATCGAACTTCTCATCTGCGAGACATGAAGTAAACCATCTTTATTGGGTGTTATTTCAACTATCAAACCAAAGTCCCTAACTTGTAAAACTTTTCCAAGATATATTCTTCCAACTTCAACATCTTTTGTAAGTTCTTTAATCATATCTCTTGCTTTTTCTCCAGATTCAAGATCAGGTGATGTAACAAAAATTCTACCAGTAGGTTCAATATCAATTTTAGAGCCAGTTTCATCTATAATTTTCTTAATAAATTTTCCTTGAGGTCCAATTACATCTTTGATTTTATCAGGTTCAATATCCATAACTATTACTCTTGGTGCAAAAGGCGAGATATTTTCTCTTGGTTTATCAATAACTTTCAACATTTCACTTAAAATATATAATCTTCCATTTTTTGCCTGTTCAAGTGCTTTGTTTATAATTTCTAAATTTATTCCCTTAATTTTAATATCCATTTGAAGTGCTGTGATACCTTCTTTTGTTCCTGCTACTTTAAAATCCATATCTCCTAAAGCATCTTCCATTCCTTGAATATCAGACAAAACAGCAAAATCATTTTCTTCTTTAATAAGACCCATCGCTATTCCTGATACAGGATTTTTTATAGGAACACCTGCATCCATTAGAGCAAGTGTTGAACCACAAACTGAGGCCATTGATGTTGACCCATTTGATTCAAGAACTTCAGAAACAACTCTAATTGAATATGGAAACTCTATTTCATCAGGAATAACTGCAAGAAGTGCTCTTTCTGCAAGAGCACCATGTCCTATTTCTCTTCTTGAAGGTCCTCTTAAAGGTTTAACTTCACCTGTTGAAAATGGTGGAAAGTTATAATAATGCATATACCTTTTTGTGAATTCTTCCTCAAGCCCTTCAATTAATTGTCCCTCTTTTATTCCTCCAAGAGTAACAACAGATAATACTTGAGTTTGTCCTCTTGTGAATAATCCAGAGCCATGAGTTCTTGGTAAGATACCTGCTTTTATATATAATGGTCTAATTTCATCTGGCTTTCTACCATCAACTCTTATTTTTTTATTTATTATTCTATTTCTTACATAATTTTTTAGAATTGTTTTAAAAGTATATTTTAATTTTTTGATCAACTCTTTTTCATCTTCAGATAAATCTTTTTTTGTTTCAAAATCTGGTATAAAATATGAAATTAGTTCATCTTCAAGTTTTTCTAATTCTTCTTCTCTCTTTGTCTTTTCTTTAAAATTTTCAAGTATATCTTCTATTTTTGGTTCAAGAAAATTCTTTGATTTTTCAGTTATTTCTTCTTCAATCAAAAGAGGAGTAACCCCGATTTTCTCTTTATAATTTTCTTTAGCAAAATTTTCTATCTCTTCAGCAATTTTTCTTATCTCTTTTTTTGCTATATCAAGTGCTTCTAAAATAATATCTTCTGGTATTTCTTTGCATCCTGCTTCTACCATTACAATATTATCTTTAGTCCCAGCCACAACTATGTCCATAGATCCTTTATCGATTTCCTCAAATGTGGGATTTATTATAAATCTATTATCAATTCTACCAATTCTTACTGCTCCAATTGGCCCTAAAAATGGTGCTTTTGAAAGTGATAAAGCAAATGATGCTCCATTTAAGGCAATTATATCTGCTGAATTTTCTTTATCTTGAGATAAAACAGTTGCAATAATCTGAACATCATTATAGAAAAACTCTGGAAATAGAGGTCTTAAAGATCTATCAATTAATCTTGCTTTTAGAATTTCTTCATCTGTTGGTTTTCCCTCTCTTTTATAAAAACCACCAGGTATTTTTCCAACTGCATAAAGTTTTTCTTCATAATCAACCACAAGTGGTAAGAAATCAACATCTTCTTTAACTTCTTTGCTTACTGTACATGTCACTAAAACAACTGTATCTTCACATCTTACTAAAACAGAACTATCAGCCTGTTTTGCAAGTTCGCCAGTTTCAAAAATATAATTTTTATTAGAAATGTTTATTTCTAAACTCTTTTTATTAAATCCTTCTATCATTTTTCTCCTTATTATATTATTTTCTTAAATTAAGTGTCTCCAATAATTGTAAATATTTATCGTAATCCTTCTCTTTTATATAATTTAGAAGTTTTCTTCTTCTTCCTACCATTTTAAGTAATCCTCTTCTTGAAGAATGATCTTTTTTATGTTCTTTGAGATGATCAGATAATTTTTTTATTTTTTCAGTTAAAATTGCTATCTGAACCTCAGGTGAACCAGTGTCATTCTCATGAAGTTTGTACCTTTCTATAATCTCCTGTTTTTCTTTCTTATCCAACATTCAAACCTCCTAACCTACCCATAACCCAGACCTTTTTATCCAGGTTAAGGATCATTGGCTTTAATATTAATTTTTTAAAATTATATCATATAAGTTTTAAAATTTCAAATATATTTTTTGATAAAAATTATCAATTGAATATAATATAATATGTATAAATGAGAGAATGGTTTTTTGATTGGTTTGATGAAAATTATTTAAAATATTATCTTTTAATGCAAAGCGAAGAACTAACTAAAAAACAGGTTAAATTTATTATTGATGTTTTGAATTTAAAAGAAAACGATAGAATCCTCGATATTTGCTGTGGAACTGGAAGACATTTAATAGAACTTAGCAAAAAAGGTATTTATGGAGTCGGTGTTGATTTTAATAAAAAATATATTGATATAGCGAATAAAAATAAAATGAAAAGTAAAAACTTGAAATTTATAAATATCGATGCAAGAAAAATTGATTTTGAAAATGAATTTAATGCTGCTATATCTATCTGGACAAGTTTTGGATATTTTACAGATAGAGAAAATCTCGATTTATTAAAAAAAGTTAATAGATCATTAAAAAATAAAGGAAAATTATTGATTGATATTGAAAATATTTATTATTTAGTAAATAATCTTCCAAAAGAAAGATGGGAAAATAAAAATGGTGAATATATATTAGAAAGAAATGAATTAAATTTAAGATCGAGTAGATTAAAAACAGAAAGAATATTGATCAAGAATAAAAAAAATTTTGAATATATAAGAAATTACAGAATTTACACCTTAAGTGAGTTTAAAAATTATCTTTTAGACGCAGGTTTTAAATTAGTTAATTATTATGGTGGATATGAAAAAGAAGAACTAAATCTATTTTCTAAAAGATTAATTATCATATCTGAAAAATCATAATTTTTTATTCTCATTTTACTATCTTTAACTTCAATTTCGATAGCACCTTTTTCATCAGTCCTTAATATTTTTGAATTTATACTCTCCAGAAGATCTAAAATTTCATTTGATGGATGACCAAAACTATTTTTACCAACTGAAATAATAGAATATTCTGGATTAACAAGATTAAAAAAATTAAGATCATATGAATTTCTACTTCCATGATGAGGTACTTTTAATACAGTTATTTTATCAATTAAATCTGGATATAGTTTATATATCTCATTAATTACTTCTTTTTCTATATCACCAGTTAATAATAATGAGAAATTTTTATATTTCAATAAAATACACAGAGAGTTATTATTATCATTTGCTCTTAAATAATCTTTTCCATTTTCAACTGGATTAAGTACAATAAATTTTATTCCATCCATTTCAAATGAGTCTCCTCTTTTAAATTTTATTTTGTTAGAATTCTGTTTTTCTAAATTATTTATCAACTCTTTACCATAATAACTTAATTCAATATCTGGATAACCAACATTTTTGACTTTTTCTCTTTTTATTACATGAAAAAGACCCTCTATATGGTCACTATCTTCATGGGTGAAAATCAAAAGATCTATTTTATTTATACCCATTCTTTTTAAAGAGTTTAGGACTCTTTCTCCTGGACTAGTTTTTTCTTTATAAGAACTGCCGCCACCATCAATTAAAATATATCTATTAAAAGGAGTTTTTATTAAAATTGAATCTCCCTCCCCGACATCAAAAAATGTAATCCTTATCTTTCCATAATCAAAGATATAGGGATATATAAAAGAGATACTTGTTGATATTAATAGTATCAAAAATAAAAATTTAATTTTTTTAATTTCAAAATTTGAATTTAAATAAATAATTGTTAAAAGAAAAAGAGAAAAATATAATATTAAAAAAATTATTGATGGTTTTTTAACTCCAAATGATGATAAAGGGAGATTGGAAAAAAATAAAACTATTTTATAGAAGATTAAAAAAATTGGTTTTAAAATAAATAATATATTATGTACAAAAGTTGAAAGAATAACAAAAAAGAATAGAATTGGTAGAATAATTGAAATTATAGGAATTATTATCAGATTAGAAATGAATGATACAAAAGAGAAGAAAGGAAAAAAATAAATCAATATAGGAAAGTTTCCAAAATTTATAAAAAAAGGGAAAATAAAAAATCTAATTAAATTATTTTTAAATTTTTCAATTATAGTTATTATTGAAAGAGTGGAAAAAAATGTTAGAAGAAATGAAGGAGAGATTATGTTTAAAGGATTAATAAGTAATAAAATAATTGCAGAAAATAGAAGTAAATTTAAAGAATCTGCTTCTCTATAAAATTTTTTGCCAATTAAATAAAATGAAAACATTATAAATGCTCTGACTGCTGATATTGGGAAAATTATAATTGTTAGATAAATAAAAAGTAAAAAAATTACAAGAAAAGAATCTAAAAAAAGAGAAAGAAAAGTTGCAATAATAGATATATGAAGACCCGAAACAGCAAAAAGATGTAAAATACCACTATATTTAAACTCATCTTTAATATCATTTTCAACCCCCTTACCTCCTAAAATCAATCCCTCAATTATTTCACCAACAATACCCAAATTTTTAATATTTGAGTAAAATCTATCTCTTAAAATTGATAATAGTGAATAATCTTTTTGAATTATTTCAACCTTTTTAGCAAAAAATGTTCCAACTATGCCTTCACTTTGATTAAATAGATAAAAACTTTCTTCGCCAGGATTTCCACTTTTATCATTAAAAAAATAACCTTCAACTTTTACTTTATCATAAGGTTTTAAATCAAAGTCACCCTTTTTATAAATTAAAAATTTTCCCTCATTATTTTTTAGAATAAAGGATTTATTGTTCTCAAAAGAAGATACCAAACCAATTAAATTTTCTTCACTCAAATTATTATAAATTTGTGGCTTAAAAAAATAGATTCTAATTAGCCCAGAAATTATAAATATAAGATAATAGATTAAGAAGTCCTTTCTTTTAATGAAAATAAGGGGTAATGGTAAAAATATTATAAGAAATGGAAATTTAAAACAGAAAAGAGACAAGAGAAAAAATATAAAGATTAATCTAAATAATTTTCTCAAGGACCAACTGTTATCAAGTCCTTAATTGCCTCAAATTTTTTATCTCCTATCCCCGATACCTTTTTTATATCCTCAATTGTTTGAAAATATCCATTTTTCTCTCTATAATCAATTATTCTTTGTGCAAGAGTTGGGCCAATTCCTGGAAGTTCCTCAAGTTCTTTTTGAGATGCACTATTAATATTAATAAGATTTGAAACATTTTTAGAACTATTTGTTGAAGATGAATTATTAGACTGGTTTAATGAGGAGGATAAACTGTCTGTATTGATAGGCTCCTTTTTAGCAAATATTACAATTTTTTCTCCATCAATAAGTTTTTTAGAGAGATTTATTAAAGATATATCAGCATTTTCTGTAACTCCCCCTGCTTTTTCTACAAGTTGGAAAACTCTATCTCCATTTTCCATTTCATAAACACCAGGATATTTAATTTCACCTGCAATATGAACATATATTTTTTGAGATTGATTGTCTATATTTAATAAATTTTCACTACTTTTTTTAAAAGCATAATTACCAACAAATATTCCTAAAACAAAAGCAATTATAGTAATAATAATCCATTCTCTTTTTTCTAAGACCATAATCCCCCCAGAAATTTACAATAAAAGAGATAATATTCCCTTTTGAATATGCAACCTATTCTCTGCCTGATCGAAAACAACTGAATTTTCACTGTCAATCACCTCATCAACAACCTCTTCACCTCTATGTGCTGGTAAACAATGCATAAAAATATAATCTTTCTTTGCATTTTTAACAAGTTTTTCATTTATCTGGTAAGGTAAAAGTTTTTTCTTTTTCAATTCACTATCCTCCTGTCCCATTGATACCCATACATCAGTATAAACCACATCACTTCCCTTTATAGCCTCAAAAGGATCTTCAATTAATAAAACTTCACCTTTATATTTCTTTTCATCTTCCTTTACCCAATTTAATACTTCTTTATTAGGTTCATACTCTTTTGGAGTTGATACAACTACTTGCATTCCCATTTTTACTCCACCAAGCATTAAAGAGTGACAAACATTATTTCCGTCTCCAAGATAAGTTAATTTTATACCATCCAGTCTTCCCTTTTTTTCTTTAATTGTTAACAAATCTCCAAGAACCTGACAGGGATGGAACATATCTGATAAACCATTAATTACAGGAATATCCGCAAATTTAGCAAGTTCAACAATATCCTTATGATAAAAAACTCTTGCCATAATCCCATCAAGATATCTTGATAAAACTCTTGCTGTATCAGCAATTGTTTCTCCTCTTTTCAATTGTAATTCATTAGAGGAAAGATAAATAGCATGACCTCCAAGTTCATACATTGCAACTTCAAAAGAAACTCTTGTTCTTGTTGAAGGTTTTTCAAATATAAGTCCAAGTTTTTTTCCTGCAAGAACTGGAGAATTTTCCCCAATCTTAGATTTAACTTTTAATGTTTCACCTGCTTTTAAAAATTCTTCAATTTCCTCTTTTGTAAAATCATAAAGTGATAAAAGATCCCTTCCTTTTAGACTCATTAACTCTCCTCCTTAAATAAATGATATATCTTTTACAATATAATCTGGATTTAAAGTTTCACCTGTTGAAGTTATAAGCAGTTCATCCCATCTAAGACTTGCACCAGGTTTAAATATTTTATTTATAAAAAATGCACCAATTTTCTTATTAAAAAGTTCTTCAGAAATATTATCCTTTAAATAAAAATAAAGTTGTGAAGCCATCATTTCTCCAAGAAGATAATTTTGATAATATACTGGATTTGTTCCAAAATGAATTTTTGCTGCCCAATCATATTTATTTCTTCTTTCTTCAGGTATATTTAAGAATTGGTTTTGTGAAACATAGTCATACCAGAGATTATTGATATTTTCTTCAGATTCATAGAGCATTTTCTCAAAGAAAACAAAAGTTATCATCCATCTTCCCTCAATCATTAGTTGATCTCTTAAAGATTTATTCAATTCATCTCCATATTTATCAATAAATCTTGAATCACTTTTTAGAATTTTTTGATACCATGATGGTTTCCTTATCATTCTTCCGAAAAACATTGCGACCGCTTCAGTTGTAAATATATGTGAAGGTGTTCTTAATATAACTGGTAATGATTTATCAATATATTTATCATAAACAGCATGACCCATTTCGTGAAGCATAGTTTCTGCCCATTTTTCATTAGGTCTTATATTAGCAAGAATTCTGACATCTTCTTCTCTATCTATATAGATACAGAAAGCATGCTGATTTTTTCCTTTTCTTTCATAAAGATCGCTTCTTTTTAATATGTCTTCGGTTTCCATACCAATTTCTGAATATGTTCTTTTTACAAGATCCTCAATATTTTTATCTTTGAAAATCTCTTCAAAAGGTATTTCATAAACCTGAGGAGCTTCCTGGAAAAATCTATCACTATAATGCCATGGCATTATAGTTTCTTTTGATATACCTAATTTGTCTGATATTTTTTCGTCAATTTCATCTTTAATAATCATAAATGGAGTATCAGTTTTTGTTTTAAATTCTTTAAAATTTCTATGAACCTCATTTACATTTAACTCCTGAAGATCAAACATCATTTCATAATAATTAGAATAACCAAAATTTTTTGCTATTTTATTTCTTAATTTAATAAGTTCATAAATTTTTGGTCCAACAACATCTCCTATATCCTTACTTGCTTCCCATGCTTTTTTTCTTAAATTTGAATCTTTTTCTTTTCTTAAAATTTCTACAATTTCATTATCGCTAACTTCTTTACCATCAATTTTCCCTCGAAAATTTATGAAGATTGATTCTATTTCAACTTCTCTCGTTGATAGTTCTTTTAATTTTTCTTCTTCGATTTGATTTGGTATCATATCATTTCTCAATAAAATCAATTGTCTATATTCATTTTTTGATAAAGAACTATCTTTTAGAAATTTTTCAACTAACTTGAATCTATCTTTATCTGAAAGATATTTTCTTAGTTTTAAATCACTCTCTTTATATTTTTCTTCCCATTCTTTTTCACCAGTAGTTGCAAGATTCCAATAATTTAAACTAACATCTTTAACTAATTCTTTTATTTCTTTATTTGTTTTATCTAAAAACTCTTTTAGTTCCATTTTCTCCTCCTTTTTCTTTTAAGAAATTATATCATTTTAATTAATAGTAAACCTAAACCACCTAAAAAAACTATAATTAGAGGATGAATTTCTTTTTTTATAAAAATTACCAATAGAAGAGAGATGAAAATTATTATTGATTTTAGATCAATTACAGACGAGGTAAAAATTAGAAATGTAGCAAAAAGAACCAAAACAGCAACACCAACTTTTAAACTCTTATAAAATTTTTTTAGATCATATTTCTTACTTAAAAAATTCAATAATGTTTCAAGTAGAATTAAAATTAATATTCCAGGAAGAATTAAACCAAGTGTTGCAAAAAAACCACCTATAAATGAGGCAAATTTAACACCAGTATATGTAGCGATATTTATTGATATAGGGCCAGGAGTTATTTCTGCAATTGATACCATATTGAGGAATTCATTTAAAGTTATTAATTTATAAATATTTACGAGTTCATCTTTTATTATTGTAAGAGCACTCCATCCACCGCCATAAGAGAAAAAGCCAATTTTAAAAAAGATAAGAAATAATTTAATTATCATCTTTACCTTTTAATAGAAAAATAAAATACGAGAAGGTTATAATTATTAAAGTATAAATTGAATAAAATTTAAAAAAATAGATAAGTATAAAACCAATTAAAAGAAAAGTAAAATCTAAAAATTTAAAATTCTTTATTAATCCAAATAAAAAATTTATAAGAATAACTGAAATACCAATTCTTATACCTTCCAAGAAAATTTTTATATAAGTTGAGTCAGCATATTTACCAATAAGAGTTGCAATTAGTACAATTGCAAAAAAGGGTGGTATAAAAACAGCCAGAACATAATATAGTCCTAAAAAAACACCTCCAAGTTCCATTCCAACCATAAAAGCAGTATTTATTGCAATTGGTCCTGGTGCACTTTGTGCCTTAGAAAAAAGTATAAAAAATTTATCTTTTTCAATTATATTTTTTTTAATTATTTCCCTTTCAATAATTGGAACCATAGCATAACCACCGCCAAGGGTTAATGCACTTATTTTTAGAAAGGTAAAAAAAATTTTATATTTATTCATTCTTCAATATATATTTTCTCGATATAAGGAGATGTAAATGAAGTTAAAACACCTGCATAATTCAACTTAAAGGATACTACATCACCAACCTTTAAAAATGGCATTCTATTTAAATTTAAAACTAAGTGATCACTTGATGCACCTATTATTTTTAAATTTTCGTCTTTTTTTATTCCTGATAAAAGAACATCCTGTCTTCCAATTGATGCTATCCCTCTTATCATTAATCCCTCATCCTCAAACTTAACCTCTTCCTCAAAAGCATCTTTAGTTTTTTCTCCCCATGGCAAAGAAGGTTTTTTCTTCACCTCAATCAATTCAACATCGAGTCTAAAAGTATCCTGTCTTAAATCTGGAAGAGGCTCTCTTTTTATTGCATCAACCCCAAGAAATATTCCTTCTCCAACTCTTATTTGGTTTATAAAATTTGGTATATTTCTATTCCATAACATTTTAAGCAAATTTGTGCCACCACCTGATAATATATTCACTTTTATACCTTCATTCTCAAGTTTTATTTTTAAATCATATAAAACTTTTAAATTCTTATAATCTGGAATTATACCTGAAAAACAGGTAGTATTTGTCCCCAGACCAAGAAATTCAATATTTGAGAATGATATGATTTTTTTTACAAAGGGCAGGACATCTTCAGGCATTAAACCCTCTCTTAACTCACCAACTTCAACCATAACAATCACTCCATGTTTTTTGCCTTTTTTTCTACAAGAAATAGCGATTTTTTCAATAGTTTCTATTTCACTTTCTAATGAAAAATCAGTTAATTCTACTGAACTATCAATTTCTGAAAAAGATGGAGATCTTAAAAGTAGTTTTTTTGCTTTTATTTCTTTAAAATTAATGATATTTTTTATTCTTGAATCACCGATTGTATTTGCTCCAAGTGATACTAAAGTTCTTACAATATTTTCATCCCCTCTTACAACTTTAACAACTGGTACTAAATCAATACCACTTGATTCACATCTTTTTTTAATTTTTAAATAATTCTCTCCAATTGCTTTTAAATTAATAAACAATTTTGGATACATAACTTAAAAAATTATAACTCAATAAAATAACTCTTTCAAATAATCACCAAATATATGATAATATTTTAAAGGAGTCAACTATAAGGAATTATGAACAAGATGGAGATTAGGATCAAAATAGGAACCATTTTTGATAAGAGAATAGATAACTCTAATAAGTTTATGACAAACAGAAATAACTGCTTTCTTATAAGGAATTCCTTTATCTATCTTCTTAATAAAATAAATTTTAAAAACTTCATTATATCTAATTACACTATTAGCCATAATCCAAAGAATCCTTCTTATATGTCTATTTCCTCTCTTAGATATCCTACTTTTTCCCTCAAAATTTCCAGATTGATATATTGTTGGATCAAAACCAGAATAAGCAATGAGTTTCTTGTAACTATTAAACCTATTAATATCACAAATTTCAGAAAGAAGATGAATTGCACTAACCTCTCCTATTCCTTTAATAGAGGTTACAATCTCAATATTTCTTCTCATAACCCCATCAATATTTTTCCTTATAATCTCCTCAATCTCCCTTTCTTTATCCATAAGAAAGAGAAGATGAGATATCTTGAAGGAGAGAATCCTCTCTTTAACTTCAGAAGATATTCCAATAGAACTCTTAGCAAGTTCTATAATTCTTTTAGAAGATATTTTACTCTTTCTTCCTCTTCTATTTTTATTAAGAATATCTTCAATCTCTTCATAACTAACTTCTCTTATTCTATTAGAAGATGGATAATCTTTAATAAGATTAAGGAGAGTTTTATTATAGATATTATAAAACTTAATAATTTCAGGAAATGTCACTATAATAATCTTCTCGATATCATTTTTAATCTTTCCAATCTCTTTAGATATTCTCTCTCTTTCTCTAACAAGATATTTAATTTCATTAGATTCAAAATAGTTTATATTCTCATCAACCATAAGAAGATATTTAGCAATCTCTTTAGCATCTTTTCTATCAGTTTTACTTTTCCTCAAAGAGAGTTTGGTAAAAGAGGAGATAATGAGTGGATTTATAAGAGAGACATTAAAACTATTTTCTCTAAGAAAAGAGTAAAGATTCATATGATAAACTCCAGAGGATTCCATACCGATTATAATAGATTTCTTATTGAATTTATTAAGTTCTTCAAGAAGTTTATTAAAGTGATAGATATCCATATCAAACTTAAACCTTTTAATCTCTTCACCTCTTCTATTTACTATAGATACATTGAAAAAGTTTTTACTAATATCAATCCCTACAAATACCTCATGCATGTTATTACCTCCATGATAAAATATTTAAGAAAGGCAGGAGATGCCCTAAAGCCTATCCTCCAATATGACAAGGGTTTAATAACCCAACCAACTTATTATGGCTTGAAGGGGCAGGGAACAAACTCCTTTAAGGGTTCTAAGACCCAGGTGAAATGGAGTTCTCCTGCCTTTCCATTTTTTAGTTTTAAAGGTTCATTTTATATATAAATAACATAATTTATGGTAGGAGGATAATATGAAAAATAAAAGTTTAATTAGCAAAATTATCGCAATAACAGGCACAATACTTGTTTGGATACCTATAATCGCTCCAGTTTTATTAACTATAATTTTTCTAATCATTAAAGGTAGATTTGCTTTTGATTTTTTAATGCCAATGGAACTTATTTTTCTTGTAATAATTGGTGCAATATTATTGATAATTAGTTCAATTATAATGAAATTCAAATGGAAAATTATTGGAATAAGTTTAGGAACTATTATATCTATATTTATTTTAGGTCAATTTATTGCAGAAATAACTGGCATAGCATCAGGTGAAACAGAAATGACCACTACGCTCTATTTTATAATGATAACCTTTGTAATCATTTATATAATATCATTGATTATTTTAGGCATATCTGGTATCAAATTGGTAAAAAAATTTCTAAAAGGATAAATTTATGTTGAAATTTGAATAAATTCTTATAAAATATTGTTTAATTATATTTTCATAAGGAGGAGCCATGCCTATTAAAGAGTCTAAATTTATTTGGATGAATGGAGAGTTTGTTAACTGGTGGGATGCGAAAATTCATATTTTATCTCATGTAATCCATTATGGTTCAGGTGTTTTCGAAGGGATAAGATGTTATTCTACAAACAAAGGACCAGAAATTTTTAGATTAAAAGACCATTTAAATAGACTTAAAAATTCTGCAAAAATGTATAGAATGGAAATTCCATTTTCTGTTGATGTTTTAAGAAATGCTACAAAAGAGTTGATAAGGAAAAATGATCTTGAATCTGCATATATTAGACCTATAGTTTACAGAGGATATGGAACAATACACCCAGACCCTTCTGAAACTCCAGTTGAAGTATCAATAATTGCTTTTGATATGGGGAAATTCATGGGAGAGGACAAATTTAATAAAGGCATTGAAGTTATGGTAAGTTCATGGAGAAAATTTGCACCTGATACAATACCATCTCTTGCTAAAGCAGATGGTAATTACCTCAATTCACAGCTTGCTCTAATGGAAGCGCATAGATATGGATTCAGTGAAGCTATTCTTCTTGATTATTTTGGATACATTAGTGAAGGAACAGGAGAAAATATATTTCTGATAAAAAATGGTATTCTTTATACCTCTCCAATATCATCTTCAATTCTTGAAGGCATAACAAGAGATTCAATAATAAAAATAGCAAAAAATTTAGGAATTGAGATAAGGGTTGAGTTCATACCAAGAGAGGCTCTTTATGTTGCAGATGAAATTTTTCTTGTTGGTACTGCAGCAGAAGTTACACCAGTTATAAGTGTTGACAAAATAACTATTGGAGATGGTAAAGTTGGTAAAATTTCAAGAATGTTACAAGAAAAATATTTAAATATTGTTGAGGGAAAAGAAGAAGATAAATTTGGTTGGCTTGATTATGTGAATATGTGATAAAATTTATTTTGGAATGAAAATATTGGGAATTGAAACTTCTTGTGATGATACTTCAATGGGAATCGTTGAAAATGGAAAACTAATCTCAATGGTTAGATCAACTTCTGAAGATTTTCATAAAAAATATGGAGGCATAGTTCCAGAAATTGCGGCAAGAAAACAACTTGAGGTATTTAATTTTATTTTAGATGATCTTATTGAAAAAAGTAATATAAAAATAGTTGATATTGATGGTTTTTCAGTAACAATAGGTCCTGGATTGGTTGGTTCACTTCTTGTTGGTGTTGAAGTTGCAAGAACTTTAGCATATTCTTTAAAAAAGCCTCTTATAGGCATTAATCATCTTGAAGGTCATATCTATTCCATTTTTTTTGATCATAAAATTGATTTTCCATTTCAAACACTTATTATTTCCGGTGGACATACAATTTTACTTATTTTTGAAGATCATCTTAAATATAAAATTCTTGGCGAGACAGTTGATGATGCATGTGGAGAGATAATTGATAAGATAGGAAGAAAATTAAATTTTCAATATCCTGCTGGTAAAGAACTTGATGAACTTGCACTTAAAGGCGATCCTTTTTATTATAAATTCTCAATACCAAGATTCAAAGAAAGAGACAAACAATACAATTTTTCTTTTTCAGGAATCAAGACAGAAGTTTTAAATATTATAAAAAAAGGAAATTTTAATCTTGAAAATCTTATTTCATCACTTTTTTATACAATTTATGAGTCACTGATTAAAAATATAAAAAAAGTATATAATGATACAGGAATAAATAAAGTTTCAGTTGTAGGAGGTGTTTCTGCAAGTAAATTTTTAAGAAATATGTTTTCAAAAGAAAAGAACTTTGATTTTTATTTCCCTTCTTTTGATTTTTCAACTGATAATGGTGGAATGATCGCTCTTGCTGGAGAGGAATATTTAAAAAGAGGTTTTGAATCAAATATTTTTGAAATAGATGCTATAAGTTCTCTTGAAATAAATAAAAATCCTTATATATTAAAAAAACAAGGAGGTGATTTGTGGATAAAAATGAGTTAATTAAAATTGCAGAAAGCAATGTCCTTCCTCATTATGCATTTGTAAAAGAGATAAGAGAGAAGGGTCCAAAAATTATTGTAGAAGGAAAAGGAGCAAAAATTTATGATATTGATGGAAAAGAGTACATTGATGGTCTTTCCATTCTCTGGACTGTTACTATAGGTCATGGTAGAAGAGAAATAATTGAAGCCATGAAAGAACAACTTGAAAAAATTAATTATGCGAGTTTATTTGGAGGTTATTTCAATGAACCAGCAATTAAACTTGCTGATAAACTTGCAAAGATAACTCCCTCAACTTTAAAAACATCTTTTTTTATATCTGGAGGATCTGAAGCAGTTGAATCAGCAATAAAATTTGCAAGACAATATTGGGCTATTAAAGGAATACCTGAAAAAAAGAAAATAATTTCAAGAAGAGAATCTTATCATGGTGTTACATATGGTGCTCTTTCTGCAACAGGTTTAAGAATTTATAGACAGCCATTTGAGCCACTTCTTCCTTTTTTTCTTCATGTCTCACCTCCTTATTGTTATAGATGTGATTTTGGTAAGACTCCTGAAACATGCAATGTTGAATGTGCCAAGCAAATAAAAGATTTGATTCATTATGAAGGAGCAAGAACAATAGCAGCAATAATTATGGAACCAGTTATGAGTGCAGCAGGTGCTCTTGTTCCACCTAAAAAATATTTTGAAGTGATTAAAGAAATTGCAAAAGAGAATCAAATTTTAATAATTGCTGATGAGGTGATAAATGCATGGGGCAGATGTGGTGATTTATTTGCATCAAATATTTTTAATCTTGACCCAGATATTATGATTTTTGGAAAAGGTATTACTTCTGGATATTCGCCTCTTGGAGCAATGATAGTAAAAGAAGAACTTTCCGAAGTTTTTATTGAAAATATGTTTGTTCATGGTCATACTTTTGGTGGTCATTGCCTATCAACTGTTGCTGCATTAAAGAACATTGAGTTGATTGAGAATGAAAAATTATATTTAAGAGCAAAAGAAAAAGGAGAAAAATTAGGAAAATTATTAAATGAGTTAAGAAAACATAAAAGAGTTGGTGATATAAGAGGCATTGGATTTCATTGGGCAATTGAGTATGTAAAAAATAAAGAAACAAAAGAAAGGATACCATCAAACATAAGATTTGCAATGAAGGTTGAAGAGGCAGCATATAAGAGAGGTCTGTATCTTTGTAGAGCCTCTGTAGATAAAACATATATTGCTCCACCACTTGTGATTGAAGATAAAGATATTGAAAAGATGGTTGAAATTCTTAATGATTCAATAGAAGAGGCTTCAAAAACAATAGATATTTAATTTTTTTTAAAATTTGCTAATTTTTTAGCAGTTTTATTATTTTAAAATTATGTTATAATTTTGTCTATGGAAAAAATTAAATATTTTCCATGGGAGTCTTTAATAGAGATTTTATTAAATTATGTGGATATAGGTATACATATAGTTGATAAAGATGGAGTAACACTCTTTTATAATAAAGCAAATTCAAAACTTGAGGGTTTAAATGAGGATGAAGTAATAGGAAAAAACATTCTTGATATTTTTCCTTCACTTACATATGAAACATCCACTTTACTAAAAGTATTAAAAACAAAAGAGCCAATATTAAACAAACTTCAAGTTTTTTTAACTTATAAAGGAAAAGAAGTAACAACCTTAAATACAACATTTCCACTTTTTTATAGAGGAGAATTAATAGGCGCAATAGAACTATCAAGAGATATCACTGAAATAAAAAAATTATCAGAAATAATAATAGAATTACAGAGTAAAAATAAAAAACAGAAAGAATTTCAAATAGTCAAAAGAGATATAAATGATTTTAAAACAAGTGATGAGAATTTAAAGAAAAATTTAAAAGATATTGATAATTTTAAAGACCTTAATACTCCAATTTTAATAATAGGTGAAAGCGGTGTTGGAAAAAGACTTTTAGCAGAAATTATTCATTTTACATCAATAAGAAAAGATAAAGATTTTTTATATCAGGATTGCGATGGAGTTGAGGAATCGATTCTCGAAGAAACTATTTTTAGTTTACTTCAAATATCCAAAGGGTCAACATTTTATATAGCAAATATTGATAAAATGCCACTGAGATTACAGGATAAATTAACCTATTTTCTTGAATCAAATGAACCTGAATTTAAATTAATAACATCAATTGAAAATTTACCAATATTTTCAATAAATAATGGCACATTAAGAAAAGAGTTGTTTTTCTTAATTTCAAAAATTGAATTCATTATAAATCCTTTAAGAGAAAGGAAAGGAGATATACTCCTCCTTCTAAATTATTATTCTGAAAAACTTGAGAAAAAATATGGTTTAAATAAAATTTATGATCAAGATTTTAAGAACTTTCTTTTTTCATATACATTTCCAGGAAATGTAAGAGAATTATTCTATATACTTGAATATGCTTATTTAAATAGCAAAAATTCAAAAATAACATTAGAAGACCTTCCTGAGTCAGTATATTTTAAAGAGTTTGATCTTTCGAAAGAAACAGGAGAATTTGAGAAAAAGATAATAAAAGATGTTTTATATCTAACTGATTTTAATATTTCTAAAGCAGGCAAACTATTAAAAATCCCAAGACAGACACTCCAATATAAAATTAAAAAATACAAAATTGAAGAAAGGAGATTGAAATAATGAGAGGAAATAGATATGGCACTCACAGAGTTATAGAACCTATAGGTTATTTACCTCAACCTGCGTATAAACTCAATAATGATTTTTCAATATTGTATTCAAATGAGATATTAATTGATGTTATTTTTTTAAATATTGATTCTTCATCCTTTAAACAAATAGAAAAAGAAGCAGGTGGTAATAAAAAAAAGATAGAAGAAATTATTTTGAAAATAGTGAATGAAAGAGGAAAAATGCAAAATCCTGTAACAGGTTCTGGAGGTATGCTTGTAGGTGTTGTAGAAAAAATTGGAGAAGATTTAAAAGGAAAAATAGAACTTGAAGAAGGAGATAAAATTGCATCTTTAGTTTCCCTCTCTTTGACACCATTAAAGATTAACAAAATTAAAGAGATATATATGGAAAAAGATCAAGTTGAGATAGATGGAAAAGCAGTTCTTTTTGAAAGTGGCATTTTTGTTAAATTACCCAACGATATAAATTTAAGGACTTCTCTTTCTATACTTGATGTTGCAGGTGCTCCAATCCAGGTTGCAAGGTTAGTTAAACCCAATGATTATGTTTTTATTATTGGAGCAGGAGGAAAATCAGGGCTCTTATGTTGTTATGAAAGTAAAAAAAGAGTTGGTCCAAAAGGAAAAGTAATTGCAATGGCACATTCAGAGAAATCCTATGAAAGGATTAAAAAACTCGGATTTTATGATCATTTATTTATAGGAGATGCGCAAAATCCAATATCAGTTTTAGAAGAAGTTGAGAAATTTACAGATAAAAGATTGGCAGATGTGGTTATTAATTGTGTAAATGTTCCAGACACAGAAATTACTTCAATATTGACATGTAAAGAAAGAGGAATTGTATATTTTTTTAGTATGGCAACTTCATTTTCTAAAGCAGCACTTGGTGCTGAAGGAGTTGGTAAAGACATAGATATGATAATTGGAAATGGATATGCAAAAAATCATGCTGAATATACATTAAATTTATTGAGAGAGTCAAAAAAATTAAGGGACATTTTTGAAGAATATTATGGAGGTGAGAGATGAGGGATTATAGAGAAATAGAGATTTGGAGAAATGTTGAAGAAAATGAATGGAATGATTGGAGATGGCAATTAAGAAATCGAATAATGGATTTAGATACCTTAAAAAAAGTTGTTAATCTTACAGAAATTGAAGAAGAAGGAATAAGAAGTTCTTTAAGAAAATTGAGAATGGCTATAACTCCTTACTGGATAACTCTAATTGATAAAAATAACCCAGATGATCCAATCAGGAAACAGTCAATACCAACCATTAAAGAACTTGATATAAAAGAAGAAGATATTCTTGATCCTCTTTTTGAAGAAGTTGATTCTCCTGTAAAAGGTTTAACACATAGATACCCAGATAGAGTTCTTTTTTTGATAACAGATCAATGTGCAATGTATTGTAGACACTGTACAAGAAGAAGATTTGCTGGTGAAAGAGATAAAGCAAGAACAAAAGAAGAGTTAATTACTGGAATTGAATACATAAGAGAACATCCTGAGATAAATGATGTATTGCTTTCAGGAGGCGATGCTCTTTTAGTTAGTGATGAGACTCTTGAATTTATAATTAAAGAACTAAGAAAAATTCCTCATGTTGATGTTATTAGAATAGGCACAAGAGTACCTTCTACTTTGCCAATGAGAATAACAGATAGTCTTGTTGAAATGCTTAAAAAATATCATCCTATATGGCTAAATACTCAATTTAATCACTATCAAGAGATTACTGAAGAGAGTAAAAAAGCGGTTATTAAACTTGTTGATGCAGGTATTCCAGTTGGAAATCAAACTGTTCTCTTAAAAGGGATTAATGATTGTCCTATAATTCAAAAAAAACTTGTAAACGAACTTGTCAAAATTAGAGTTAGACCATATTATATTTATCAATGTGATCTATCTCAGGGGATTTCACATTTTAGAACCTCTGTAGGTAAAGGAATTGAGATTATTGAAAACTTAAGAGGTCATGTTTCAGGTTTTAAAGTACCAACATATATAATTGATACATTAGGAGGTGGAAAAATACCTGTTTTTCCAAACTATTTAATCTCTATGTCAGATAGAAAAGTTATTTTAAGAAATTATGAAGGCGGCATCTTTACATATACTGAACCTATCGATAAAATATCACACTGTCCATTAAATTGTGATTTATGCGAAAAAGAGCCTTATCTTGAAAGTAAGGATGGACCTGCGTCAATGCTTTCAGGAAAAAGACTTTTAATTGAACCTGTAGAGTCACAGAGAATTAAAAGAAGAAATGGAAATAATACCAACAATCATAAATAATAAAATTAAAATTCTCTCAATTTTTGGATTAAGTAAAAATTGTGGAAAAACTACAACTTTAATCAAGATAATTGAAGAAACAAGAAAATATAATATTAAAATTTTCATTACCTCTATTGGTCTTGATGGTGAGAAATTTGATTCTCTTTATTATTTTGAAAAACCATTAATTAAAGGATATAAAGGAAATTTAATAGTTACATCGAGAATTTCTTTGGATAAAATTGATATAAATTTTAATATTTTAAAAAAATTTGATATTTATACACCACTTGGAGAACTTTATTTAATTGAATTATTGGAAGATGGAAATGTTGAAGTTTCTGGTCCAGTAATATTAAAAGATTTACAAACAATTTTAAATGAGATAAAAATTTACAATGTTGATTTAATTTTAATAGATGGAGCAGTTGATAGAAAAATTGGAACATACTTTTCAGATGGAGTAATTCTTCAAACTGGATTGAATATTGGAGAAAGTATTGATGAAATTATTGAAGAAACACTCTATTATAAAAATATATTTATGATTAAAAAGATAGATGAAGATATTAAGAAGAGAATTTTGAATAACTATCCCCAAAAAAAATATCTTTTTTTTGAAAATGATAATTTATTTGAAAGCGATACTATTTCTGATATCGATTTTAATCATATTTTCATAAAAGGAGCAGTAGGAACTGAAATTTATGAATCTTTAAAAAGTAGAAAAAATCTAAATGTTATAGTAGAACATCCAACAAAAATTTTCATAAGTAGAGATAACTATAGAAATCTTTTAAACTCAAATATAAAATTTTTCACTCTGAAAGAAGTGAAATTGATAGGTGTCTCTTTTTCAACTTTTAATCAAAATGGATATTTTGAAGAAAAAGATGGTATAAATGTATTTAATAAATTAAATGAACTCTTAAAGCCAGTAACTATTTTTAATGTTATGGATAAAATACAAGGAAAAACATGAAAAAAGGTGTTTTAAATCTTGATGAAAAAAGAATAATTTATGCTAAATCTTTAGGAAAAAAAATTGCCGATGATATATTTAATGAAATAAAACCATATACGACAAAATCCATTGAGAGAGCAATCTTAAGGATACTTGGAGTTAATGGCATCAATTCGAAAGGTATTCCATATGTTAATTCAATTATAGATAAAATTCATAAAAAAAATCTTTTATCAAAAGGTATAATTTACTTAATTTCAAATACCCTTTTGAAATTTAATTTTGAATCGATCCAAAAATTGATAGAAGATATTGATGAGGATAAAATTGATATAACAAAAATAGAATTCAGTGACAAAGAAGAAATAAAAAAAATAGCAAAAAAATTAATAAAAGATGGAATTTCAAAAATTATTAATAAAAAAAGAGAAAGAGAAGATTTAATATCTAAATATCCTCTTGGTGATAAACCATATCTTTATGTTATAGTTGCAACAGGAAATATTTATGAAGATGGAAGACAAGTTAAATCTGCTGCTTACCTTGGTGCTGATATGATTGCAATAATTAGAAGCACTGCTCAGTCTCTACTTGATTATGTTCCATATGGATTAACAACAGAAGGTTATGGTGGTACATATGCAACTCAAGAAAATTTTAATTACATAAGAAAAATACTTGATGAAGTTAGTAAAGATATAAAAAAATATGTAAAACTTGTCAACTACTCCTCTGGTTTATGTATGCCAGAAATATCAACACTTGCATCGATTGAGAGATTGGATTTAATGGTAAATGATGCTCTTTATGGAATTCTTTTTAGAAACTTAAATCCTTTAAGAACAATGATTGATCAAAAATTTTCAAGATTTATTCTTCATCTTGGTGGAATACCTATTGTCACAGGTGAGGATAATTTAATTAAAACTGTTGACTCTAAGGAGTATTATTACACAGTTATTGTTTCTCAAATAATAAATGAACAACTCGCAAAAAATTCAGGTATGAATGAAAAGGAGATTGGACTTGGTCATGCTTTTGAACTTGATCCAAATTTAACCAGTGGATTTTTGTATGAAATAGCACAGGCACAACTTGTTAGAGAACTATTTCCAAATTCACCAATAAAATATATGCCTCCAACAAGATACAAAACAGGAAATATATTCTTGTCTCATATTATGGATACACTTTTCAACATAGTTGCAAATTTAACAGATCAAGAAATACAACTTCTTGGAATGTTAACTGAGGCACTTCATACACCTTTTGTTCATGATAGATACTTATCAATTGAGAATGCTAAATATATCAAAAATAATTTGAAGTCACTATCAGATGAATTTTATATAAAAAACGATGGAATAATAAGAAAAAGAGCAACAGAAGTTTTTGAGAAAGCAGTTGAAAAACTTGAAGAAATTTCTTCAATTGGAATCTTTAAGGCATTAGAAAAAGGATATTTTTCAGACACTAAAAGACCAGAAAATGAGGGTAGAGGATTTGATGGAGTTATTAAGAAAGATAGTGATTATTTGGAATTTTATGATTTAATAAATGAGGAAAAGTTATGAAAGAAAGAGAAAAATTTGTAAGACCCTATGGAGATACACCAGATGATGGAATAATACAGATTAGTTTCACAATACCCCTTCCTTTACCTTTTTCAAGAGAAGTTGCAAAAAGGGTTATAAAAGAAATGGGTCTATTTGAAGAAAACATTGTTTATGAAAAAGATATTTATTCTGATTTTTCTTTTTTTATAATTTATGCAAAATTTAATAAATCAATTGATATATCAAAAATTAAAATTAATGAAGAAGAAATTAAAATTCCAGACTTTTTTGAAATTGAGAAAATTATAGAAGAAAAGATTGGAAAAAAGATAAAAATTATTGCATGTACTCTTGGATCTGATGCTCATACTGTTGGGCTGGATGCAATTATAAATGCTAAAGGCTATAATGGAGACAATGGTCTTGAAAGATATAAAGGATTTGAAATTTTAAATTTAGGCGCACAGGTTCCACATGAATATTTAATAAAGAAAATTGAAGAGTTCAAACCAAATGTAGTTTTAATATCTCAAACTGTAACACAAAAAAATATACACTTAAAAAATTTGACTTTATTAACTGAGATGCTTGAGGCAGAAAATTTAAGAGACAAGATACTTTTGATTTGTGGAGGTTATAAAATTACTCCTGAACTTGCTCATGAACTTGGTTATGATATGGGCTTTGGTGCAAATACCTACCCATCTCAAGTTGCATTTTATATTGTAAATGAAATTATAAAAAGAAATTTAATTAACAAATGGAGTTAAAAATGGAAAAATTAATTATCACAGTTGCTCCTGTTGGAGCAGAAGTAACAAAAAACGAAAATCCAAATGTTCCAATTACGCCTGAAGAGATTAGTGAAGAAGTTTTAAGATCATATAATGCTGGTGCATCAGTTGTTCATCTTCATGCAAGAGATGAATCTGGAAAGCCTACTCAAAAAAAAGAAAGATACAAAAAGATTATTGAAAAAATCAAAGAAAAAGTCCCAGATATCATAATCCAAATTTCAACAGGTGGAGCAATTGGAATGACTTTTGAAGAAAGATCTGAACCACTTGAATTAAATCCTGAATTTGCTTCATTAACTTTGGGCACTGTAAATTTTGGAGATGGGGTTTTTTATAATCCTCCAGATTGGATAAAAAAGTTTGCTTCGTTTATGAAAGAGAGAAAAATAAAACCAGAGATAGAAATTTTTGAAGCAGGAATGATAGATAATACAATAAGACTATTAAAAGATGGTATTTTAGAAGAACCACTCCATTTTGATTTTGTTCTCGGAGTCCCAGGAGGTATGAGTGGAGATCCAAAAAATTTAATTTTTCTTATTAACTCAATTCCAAAAAATTCAACATGGATGGTTGCAGGAATTGGTAAATGGGAGTTTCCATTAGGAATTATTTCGGTTACTTTAGGAGGAAATGTGAGAGTCGGCTTTGAAGATAATATCTATTTAAAAAAAGGAGTTTTAGCAAAATCAAATGCAGAACTTGTTGAGAGAATTACAAAATTCAGTTTAGAATTCGGAAGAGAAATAGCAACTCCTGAGGAAGCAAGGAAAATTTTAAATATTAAATAAATTTATAAATCCATAACTTTTAAATCTTTAGAAATAGAAAGTTTTGCTTCTGTTTTTGAAATAACTTCTTCAACTGAGGTAAAAGGACTGATTTCCTTTAAAAATAGTCCATCTGAATTTACTTCAATTACTGCGAGTTCTGTAACAATCAATTTAACTTTCTTACTTGCTGTAAGTGGGTATTTACACTTTTTAACAATTTTTGGTTCACCTTTTGCTGTATGCTCCATTGCAACAATTAGTTTTTTTGAACCAACTGCAAGATCCATTGCTCCGCCAATTCCAGCAATCATTTTTCCAGGAATAATCCAGTTTGCTAAATTTCCCTCTTCATCAACTTGAATTCCTCCAAGAACAGTTACATCAAGATGTCCACCTCTAATCATTGTAAAAGATAAGAATGTGTCAAAAAATGATGAAAATGGAAGAATTTTTACAGGTGTATTTCCAGCATTTGTTATCTCATAATCAGGATTTTCTTTATTCTCTCCACCAATTCCAAGAATACCATTTTCACCTTGAAATATAACTCTTACTCCTTCAGGGATATAATTTGAAACAAGTGTTGGTATTCCAAATCCAAGATTTACAATATCTCCATCTTTAAGTTCTTTTGCAACTCTTTTCGCTATTATTTCTTTTGGATCCATTTTAATTTCCTCCTTTTACTATATAGTCAACAAAAATTCCTGGAGTTTCAACTTCATTAGGATTCATCCCACCAACTTTAAGAATATTTTCGACTTCAGCAATAACTTTTTTTCCAGCAAGAGCCATAACAGGATTAAAATTTCTTGCAGTTCCATAATATTTTAAATTTCCAAACTCATCTCCCCATTTTGCTTTTATTATGGATATATCTCCAGATAAAGGTTCTTCAAAAAGATACTCTTTACCATTTAATACAATTTTTTGTTTTCCTTCTTCCACTATTGTTCCTACACCTACTGGTGTTAAAATTCCTCCAAGACCTGCTCCATATGCTCTCAATCTCTCAATTAAAGTACCTTGAGGTACAAAATCAACTTCAATCTCTTTATTTATATATTGTTTCTGTGTTTCTGGATTTGTACCGATATGTGTTGTTATAACTTTTCTAACTCTTTTATTTTTGATTAGTTTTCCTATGCCTTTATCAGGAAAAGACGTATCATTACATATTATCATCAATTCTTTAACTCCCATTTCAAGAATAGCATCAACTAATATTTCACTTGTTCCATTCGCAAGAAAACCTGCAATAACTAAACTTGACCCATCTTTTAGATTAGATAATCTTAATGCTTCTATTGGTTCTTTTACTTTTTCAAACACTCTACACCTCCCTAAATACCAATTATAATATAAAATAAAAAATGTTATAATAATTAGAAAGTTTTAATTTAAGGAGGTTAACTATTTTCAGTTCAAAAGAGATAAGAAAAGAATTTTTAGAATATTTTGAATCGAAAGAACACATAGTTCTTCCATCATTTTCTTTGATACCAAAAGACCCAACTCTGCTTTTTACTGCTGCGGGAATGGTACCTTTAAAATCATATTTTACAGGTGAAGAGATTCCTCCAAGAAGAAGAATCACTACCTGTCAAAAATGTTTGAGAACTAATGATATTGAGCAGGTTGGTAAAACAATAAGACACCATACTTTTTTTGAAATGCTTGGTAATTTTTCAATAGGAGATTATTTTAAAGATGAAGCAATTTTTTGGGCTTATGAATTATTAACAAAAATTTATGGATTAGAAAAAGAAAAATTATGGGTTTCAATATATCCAAATGATGATGAAGCATTAAATATCTGGAAAAAAATTGGAATTACTGAACAAAAAATAGTTAAATTAGAAGATAATTTCTGGCAGATGGGAGAAGAAGGACCTTGTGGCCCTGACTCAGAGATTTATTATGATTTAGGTGAAAATTTTCCCTGTGAGAATCCATCACTTGGTCCTTTGAATGAAGGAGATAGATTCATCGAGGTTTGGAACCTTGTTTTTACTCAATTTGATAGAAAAAAAGACGGAACTTTAACACCACTTCCAAGAAAAAATATAGATACAGGAATGGGGTTAGAAAGAATCACAATGATTCTTCAAAATAAAACAAGTAATTTTGAAACTGATCTTTTTTCAAAAATAATTGAATCTATAAAAAATATTTTAAATATTCAATATGATGAAGAAAATAAAATTAATATTAGAATAATAGCAGATCATATTAGAGCCATTGCTTTTTTAATTAACGAGAATCTTTTTCCATCAAATGAAGGAAGAGGATATGTATTAAGAAGATTAATAAGAAGAAGTTTTTCTTCAGGATGGTCAATTGGTGCAAGAGATCCATTTCTATATAAAATATATCCATCTGTTGTTGAGACATTCTCAGGAGTTTATGATTTAAAGCAGAATGAGAAAATTGAAAAAGTATTACTTAGTGAAGAGAAAAATTTTATTGAAACTTTAAGTCGTGGACTCGATTTTCTTTATAACTTAATAGATAAAGCCAAAAAAACTAACTTAAAAGAAATATCTGGAAAAGATATCTTCTTTCTTTATGACACTTATGGTTTTCCTCAAGAACTTTCTGAGGATATCTTATTAACCAAAGGCTTTAGTTATAATAAAGAAGAATTCAATAATATATTAGAAGAATCAAGAAGAAAAAGTAGAATTATAACAAAGGAGTCGAGAATCTACGAAGAAAATCTTGATTACATAAAAATTAAAGAAGAAACAAAAGAGACAGAATTTGTTGGTTATGATACATTAAAATCTGAATCAAAGATATTAATGATTCTTAAAAACGGGGAGAAAGTTAAATATCTTAATGAAAATGAAGAAGGTATTATAATACTTGATAAAACTCCTTTCTATGGTGAGAAAGGTGGGCAGGTCGGTGATAAGGGTATTATGAAAGGTGAAAACTTTGAAATTGAGATATATGATACAAAAACTCCTATTGAAAATTTGATTATTCATCTTGGTAAAGTAAAACTTGGTAAAGCTTCAGTTAATGATAAATTATTTGCTATTGTTGATGAAGAAAGAAGAAAAAGTATAAAGAGAGCACACACTGCAACACATTTACTTCATAAAGCCCTTCTTACTACTCTTGGAGAACATTCCACACAAAAAGGTTCATTTGTTTCAGAAGATTTTTTAAGATTTGATTTTTCTCATTTTTCACCCTTAAAGGAAGATGAGATTGATGAAATAGAAAAAATCGTTAATGAATGGATATATAAAGGATACAATGTGACTACTTATTATAAGAATATAGAGGAAGCAAAAAAGGAAGGCGCTATAGCATTATTTGGAGAAAAATATGGTGATGTTGTTAGAATTGTTAAAGTTGATGAATTAACGAAAGAATTTTGTGGAGGAACACATGTATCAAATTCAGTTGAAATAGGTGGTTTTAAAATAATTTCTGAAAAAGGTATAGGAACAAATTTGAGAAGAATTGAAGCAATTACAGGATTAAAAGTTATAGAATATTTAAAAAATTCAGAAAAAATATTCAATAAATTAGAGTCTATTCTATCGGTAAAAAGTGAAAATTTATTGAATAAAATCTCTGAATTGATAGTTGATTTAAAAAATAAAGAAGATGAAATTAGCATTCTTAAATCAAAATATTTTGAGTTTCTAATTAAAGAGGAGATTAAAAATTATAAATTAATTGATGATATCAAATTAATAACCATAAAAGATAGATATTTAAATAGTCAGGATGGATATTTTCTGTTTGATAGAATTAAAGAAAAAGAAAAATCTTTTATACTACTTTTCTTTTTTAATAGAGATTTGAAAAATCTAACTATTTTTGTATCTCAAGATTTAATAGATAGAATTTCTGCAAATGAAATTTATAAAGAACTTAATAAGAGAAGTTATGGTAAAGGTGGAGGAAAAGAAAATTCATCTTCTGGTAGAATAGAAAAATTTGAAAATTTAGAAGAAACAATAATTGATATCATTAAGAATAAAAATTAATATGAAGAGAATACTTGGAATTGATTGGGGAGATAAAAAAATGGGAGTCAGTATATCAGATTTGCTACATATAACTGCATCGGGTGTCGGAGTTTTTTATGGAAATAAAGAGGAAAAGTTTAATATAATTGAAGAGTTGATTAAAAAATATGATATTGATAAAATTGTTCTCGGAATGCCTATATCTTTATCTGGTGAAATTGAAAATCAAGGTAAAAAAATTCTTGAAATTAAAAATGAGATGGAAAATAGATTTAAATTAAAAATTGAATTGGTTGATGAAAGATTCACATCAAAAATTTCAAAAAATATTTTCTCTTATGAAAAAAAGAAAGGTTTGAAAATAAAAAGAAAAAAGGTTGAAGATGATTTATCAAGTGCCATCATAATATTAAATTCTTATCTTTCGAGGTCAAGATGAAATATTTAAAAATTTTTCTAATAATTTTCATTATTTTAGTTTTAATCTTCCTCTCAATAGGTTTTTATGCTTACTATGAATCACAACCACCTGATGATTTTACAGGTAAAGAGGTTTATATTAAAGAGAATTTAAGTACAGAAGAGATAGCAGAAAAATTAAAGAGTGAAAATATTATAAAAAACAAACTAATTTTCTTATTACTCGCCAAGTATCTGGGTATAGAAGAAAATTTAAAATCAGGAATATATGAATTTAAGGAGAAAATGAATGTTAGAGATGTTCTAATTAAACTTACAGAAGGAGGATTACCTCCATATATAAAAGTAACAATTCCTGAAGGTCTTAAAATTACTGAGATTGCAGAAATTTTTGAAAAAAATAATTTATGCAGTAAAGAACAATTTCTAAATGAAATTAAAAATATTGATAAATATAGAAAATATATTTTTGAAAATGTGGATAACCTTGAAGGATTTTTATATCCTGATACATATTTTTTTGAAAAAGAGAATCTAACAAAAAATATTGAGATGATGCTTAATAATTTCAATAATAAATTTGAAGAAGTTTATAAAAATTATAATGGAAAACTTAACAAATATGACATTTTAAAACTTGCCTCAATTGTTGAAAAAGAAGCACAAGTTCAAAGTGAGAGACCTTTAATTGCTGGTGTTTTTATAAACAGATTGAATCTAAACATGTTACTTCAAGCAGATCCAACATTAAAATATATTCTCCCTGATGCAGGTTATACTTTAACTTCAAAAGAACTTGAAATTGACTCTCCTTATAATAGTTATAAATATCCTGGACTTCCTCCAACCCCTATATGTAATCCTGGAATTGAATCAATTAAATCTGTTATATATCCTGAGAACACTGATTATCTCTATTTTGTTGCTAAGGGAGATGGAACTCACCTTTTTGCCAAAACTTTTGAAGAACATTTAAGAAATATATCAAAGGTGATGCCATGAAGAGATTTTTAATTGGAATTTCAGGAGGAACAGGTTCAGGAAAAACAACAGTTGCTATAAATATAAAAGAGAAAATTGGTGAAGATATTCTTATTCTTGATATGGATTCGTACTATAAAGACCATTCAAATATTCCTTTTGAAGAAAGGTTAAAAATTAATTATGATCATCCAGATGCATTTGATATTCCACTTTTAAAAGAACATATACAAAATTTATTAAATGGAAATGAAATTAAAAAACCAGTTTATTCATTTGTTGAGTATGTCAGATTAAAAGAATATGAAATTATTAAACCTCAGAGGATAATTATATTAGAGGGAATTTTTGCCCTTTTTTATGAGGAATTAAGAAAGTTGATGGATATAAAAATTTATGTTGATACTGATCCAGATATAAGATTAATAAGAAGGATATTGAGAGACACAAAAGATAGAGGGAGAACTCTTGATTCAGTTATAAAACAATATACTGAAGTAGTAAGACCTATGCATATTCAATTTGTTGAGCCAACAAAGAGATTCGCTGATATAATTATTCCTGAAGGAGGTTTTAATATTGTTGCAGTTGATATTGTTGTTAGCAAAGTTAGAGATTTATTTAAGGAGTTATAAATGAGCGAATCAGTTTTAAGAATATATTTTCCAAAAGAAGAGATAGTTTTTTTACAAACATTAATAGAGACTCTTGAAGGAAAGGCAATGATTCTTTATACATTTGTAGAAGAAAATGTTGGAATTATGGATCTTTCTTTTGATAGTAAATTTTCAAAAGATATCAATAATTTTTTAAAAGAAGTTTCAGAATATTTTCCATTGATTTATGAACCAGTGAATTTTGGAAATGCATAAAAATATTTTTTATCCAAAAGAATTTTATAAAAAAGTAGAGGATATTGATATAAATAAATATAAAAATAGATTTAAGGCTATGATAATTGATCATGATAATACTCTTATTAAAAGAGGTGAGATACTTTTAGAGGAGGAGGTTTCAAACTGGTTAAAAGAAGCAAATAAAAATTTTAAAATTGGTATAATAAGCAATAACAAAAAAAGTAAATTAAGTTTAATAGAAAAAGATTTTAAAATTCCAGTTTTAGAAAATGCTTTAAAACCATTACCCCACTCTTTTAAAAAAATGATTAAAATATTAAAGGTTAAAAATAATGAAGTTATTTTAATTGGAGATCAGATATTTACTGATATTTTAGGTGGAAATTTTCTTAATTTATATACAATACTTGTTGAGCCAAGAGATAAAAGAAAAGATTTTTTCTTAACCAAAATCCAGAGAATTTTTGAATCACACTTTTTGAAAAAAATCAATAAATAAATTATGCTATAATTTACCTATGGATAAATATAAACAACTTGGAAATATATTAATAACAGATGGAATAATTACTGAGGAACAACTTAAAATTGCTCTTGAAGAGCAAAAAAAGAGCGGTTCTACACTTCTTGAAACTTTAAAAAAATTGAAATATATAAATGAAGAAACATATGCTAATCTCCTTGCAAGACAATGGGGTTTTCCATATATTGATTTATCAACAGTTGAAATAGATAAAGATATTGTCCATATAATATCTGAAGAAATTGCGAGAAGATACCAGGCAATACCATTTGGAAAAACAAGAGATGATAAAATTATGGTCGCTATAGCAGATCCAACTGATATTGTTGCAATTGACTATTTAAGAAATTTAATTCCTAATTCTAAACTCTATGTATCTTCTTATGAAGCAATATTGAGAAATATTGAAAAATATTACTCAATGGAAACAACAGTAAAAGAGGCAGTTAAAGAAATGACTGGTGGAACCTCAATTGAAGTTGAGAAAGAAGAAGCAAAAGATATCGAACTATCAATAGATGAAGCGAAAAGTTTAGCCGAGGCAGCACCAATTATAAGATTGATGAATCAGATAATAACTGAAGCAATAACTGCAAATGCTTCAGATATTCACATGGAACCACAGAAGAGATATTTAAGAATAAGATATAGAATAGATGGAGTTTTAAGAGATGCAATGAATCTTCCTAAAAATATTCAACCAGGTATAATTTCAAGAGCAAAAATTATGGCAAATCTTGATATAGCAGAAAGAAGAAGGCCACAGGATGGAAGAATAAATTTAAAATTTAGAGGAAGAGAAGTTGATTTAAGAGTATCGGTTCTTCCTGGAATTTTTGGAGAAAAAGTTGTTTTAAGAATTCTTGATAAAGAAAAATCATTAATTCCTCTTGAACAACTCGGTTTTTCAGCAGAAAGTTTAGAAATATTTAAAACATTAATAAAACAGCCATACGGTATGGTTCTTATAACAGGACCAACAGGTTCTGGAAAATCAACAACTCTATATGCAATTTTAAGAATTCTGAATTCGCCTGAGGTGAATATATTAACAGTTGAGGATCCTGTTGAATATCAACTTGATGGTATAACTCAAGTACAGGTTAATCCAAAAATAAATTTAACATTTGCAAATGCATTGAGGTCTTTTTTAAGACAGGACCCAGATATTATTCTTGTTGGAGAGATAAGAGATAGAGAAACTGCACAAATTGCAATGGAAGCTGCATTAACTGGACACCTTGTTTTTTCAACACTTCATACCAATGATTCTTTTTCTGCACCAACCAGACTTATTGATATGGGTATAGAACCATATTTAATAGCATCATCTTTAATTGGAGTAACAGCACAAAGACTTGTAAGAAAAATATGTAATGATTGTAAGGAAGAATTTAGGCCAAGTGAATTTCTATTAAAACAGGTTGGTATTGAGAATTATGATGGTGTTTTTTATAGAGGGAAAGGTTGTATTGCATGTAATAACAGTGGTTATAAAGGAAGAATTGCTGTTCAGGAAATTTTAAAAATTGATGATAATATTAGGGAAATGATATTAAGTAGAAAACCATCAACAGACATAAAAGAGTATGCAATAAAAAATGGAAATATTTCTTTACTACAGGATGCAATTGATAAAGCAAAGAAAGGAATAACTACTATTGAAGAGGTTATAAGAGTTATTTCAACAGTGGAGGTTCTTGAAGGATGATTTATAAATTGGATGATTTATTGAAATTATGTAAAGATAAAAACGCTTCTGATTTACATTTAACAGCAGGATTACCTCCAATATTTAGAGTTAAAAAGAATTTAATTCCTTTGAAGGGTGAATCTTTGAGTCCAGAAGAGATAGAAGATCTTGTTTATCCTATTATGAATGATGAACAAAAAAATAATTTTAAGACAAATTGGGAGATAGATTTTTCTTTTGGAGTTCCTCATGTTGGAAGATTTAGAGTAAATGTTTTTAGACAGAGACAAACAGTTGCAGCAGCATTTAGAGTTATACCATGGGAAATTCCAACCTTTGAACAGTTGGGATTACCAAAAGTGATGAATAAAATTGTTGAACTTGAAAAAGGTTTTGTTCTTGTTACTGGCGCAACAGGAACAGGAAAATCCACAACGCTTGCATCAATTATAGATAAAATAAATGAAACAAGAAGTTTACATATCATAACCATTGAAGATCCAATAGAATATCTTCATAGGCATAAAAAAAGTGTTGTAGTTCAAAGAGAACTTGGTTCTGATACTAAAACCTTTCCAAATGCTTTAAGAAGTGTTTTAAGAGAAGATCCTGATGTTATTCTTGTTGGAGAAATGAGGGACCTTGAAACGATTTCAGCAGCAATTACAGCAGCAGAAACAGGTCATCTTGTTTTTGCAACCCTCCATACAAATACAGCATCACAATCAATAGATAGAATTATAGATGTTTTTCCACCTCATCAGCAACAGCAAATTAGAGTTCAACTTTCTAATAACTTATCAGCAATATTTTCTCAACAGTTACTTACTAAAAAAGATGAAAGTGGACTTATTCTTGCATCAGAAGTTTTGATTGTTACCCCAGCAGTTAGAAATTTAATTAGAGAAAATAAATCCTATCAAATAAATACAATAATTCAAACATCGAGAGATCTCGGTATGCAAACAATGAACCAGGCATTAAAAGATTTATACGATAGTGGTTTTATCACATATGATAGTGCATTAAGATATTCTTATGATAAAGAGGAAATTGTTAAAATGTTAGGAAGGGAATCATATGGCAAAGTTCAAATATAGGGGAAGAGATTCATATGGTAAAGTAATAGAGGGTAGATTAGAAGCAACCTCTGTTGAAGAACTCGAAGCAACTCTAAAAAAAAGAGGTTTAATCCCCTTAAAAATAGAAAAAACAGAAGAGAGCGGTCTTGAAGGATTGCTTTTTAGGTTTTTTGGGAAAAGAGGAGTTGATATAAAATCTCTTCTTTTCTTTACGAGACAGTTTACAACAATGCTTAAAGCAGGTCTTCCTTTAACAAGAATTCTCGATATATTATCTTTTCAATCACCAACAAAAAAATTAAGAGAAGTATCAAAGGAAATAAAAAAGAATGTTGAGTCTGGTATTCCACTTTCAACAAGTATGTTAAATTATCCAACTATTTTTTCTAATCTTTATGTAAGCATGGTAAGGGCTGGAGAGGTTGGTGGTACTCTTGATAGATCTCTTGAAAGAATTACTGAATTTCTTGAAAATGATTATAGATTAAGACAAAAAATAAAAAGCGCAATGAGTTACCCTATTTTTGTTCTTGTATTTGCCTTTTCACTTGGATTTTTCATGCTAACAATTTTCGTTCCAAGATTTGCTGGATTTTTTGCAGATCTTAATGTTCCACTTCCTGCTTTAACTCAATTTACATTAAATCTATCAAAATTATTAACAAGATATTGGTGGTTAATTTTAATTATAGTTATTGTTATTTATGTATTTTATAACTTATATAAATCAACGCCTTCAGGTAAAGAGAGATTAGATAAATCAAAACTTAAAATGCCTGTTTTAGGAAAAGTCAATCATTTAACTATTATGGCAAGATTTTCAGGAACTTTGTCTTCTTTACTTGCTGCAGGAGTTCCACTTCTTCAAGCACTTGATACAGTTGCTTCAACTGTTGATAATGTCATAATAGAAAAAGAAATAATGAGAATTGAAGATAGAGTAAGAAGAGGAGAAACTCTCTCAAAACCTATGGAAGATTCTGGACTTTTCACACCTATGGTTATTCAGATGACAGCAGTTGGAGAGGAGACAGGAGAACTTGAAGATATGTTACATAAGGTCTCTTCTTTCTATGAAGAGGAAGTTGATAGATCAGTTGGACAGTTAACTTCATTGATAGAGCCATTGTTGATAATTTTTGTTGGAGGAATTATAGGATTTATTGTTATTTCGCTCTATCTTCCTCTATTCTACATGGTGGGACAGATTCAGTAAAAAATGTCTAAATCAGATGATTTTCTTGGTTCTCAAGGCAGAATATTAGATATTCTTGAATATATTATTTCAAAAAAAGATTTTGTAAGTATTGATGAAATTTCTCAACTTTTCAAATTAAGTAAATCTGGTACTTTTAGAATTCTTAATATTTTAGTAAAAAAAGATTTTTTATATTATTCCAAAGATAAAAAAGGATATTTTATAAGTGAAAAATTTATTGATCATTCTATGAAATTATTAAGCACAAACCCAATTTTATTAATTTCAAAAAAAGTTATCCAAAAATTAAAAAATAAAGTAAATGATAATATTATATTTACAGAGTTAGAGGGAGATAGAATAAAAGTTTTAAAAGAAATTTCATCATTGAATGAGAGTTTCTCATTTGAAGAAAAGTATCCAATATACGCAACTTCTTTTGGTAAAATTCTTTTAAGTTACACAAGAAAAGATAATAGAGAAAAAATTTTAAAAAAGATTATATTAAAAAGATACACTAAAAATACAATTATTGATAAAAAAATTTTATTAGATGAGATTCAAAGAATAAAAAAAGAAAAAATCTCAACATCGTTTGAGGAATACAAAATTGGTTATTGTGATATTTCAATTCCTATAATTGATAGAAAAAATAAAAAAGTTTACTCTTTAGGTATTATATTGTCAAAATATAAGTTTACTAAAAATTACGAAAATTTAATAATTAAAGAATTAAAAATCGCAAAATATAAAATAGAAGAAAGTTTGAATAAATTCTATAAAATATTTGCATAAATTTAATAATCCCTAACTTGACATTTTAATTAATTTTTATATCATTGTGTTATGATTTTAATTTTTGTGTTACAAGGAGAAGAAAATGGGAGAAATAGTTAGATTCGGAGTTTCAATTGATAAAGAAATTTTAGATAAATTTGATGAATTTATAAAAATAGAGAATTATCCAACAAGATCAAAAGCAATTGGTGATCTTATCAGAGAAAGTTTAATAAAAAGAGAATGGCTTAAAGGAGGGGAGGTTGCTGGAGCAATAACACTCGTTTATAACCATCATAAAAGGGAGATCGTTGATAAATTAACTGATATACAGCACGATTTTCATAAAATTATCATATCAACTCTTCATATACATCTTGATTATGATAACTGTCTTGAAATTGTTGCAGTTAGGGGAAAAGTAAAAGATATTGAAAAATTAAGTAATCTTTTAAAAAGTACAAAAGGTGTAAAACATAGTTCAATGGTAATAACAACAACAGGAAAGGAGGTTTAGAATGCATATACCAGATGGATTTTTAGACACAAAAACATGGGCAAGTTTTTGGGTAGTTTCTTTTGGTTTTATTGGTGTTGCTATTAAAAAGGCGAAAGAGGAACTAAAAGAAAAGAGTGCACCTTTAATGGGAATTATAGGTGCTTTCATTTTTGCAGCACAGATGTTAAATTTTCCTGTTTTAAACGGGACATCAGGTCATTTTGTTGGAGGAGTTCTTGCAGGAATTATACTTGGTCCTTTTGCAGGTTTAATAGTTATGAGTGTTGTCTTAATAATTCAATCACTTCTTTTTGGAGATGGTGGTATCCTTGCACTTGGTGCAAATATATTTAATATGGGAATTATTGGTACATTTTTGGGTTATTACATTTTCATTTTACTTAATAAAATCTTTAAAAAAGGACTTTTTTTAAATTCATTTATTGCTAGTTGGTTTGCTATTGTTCTTGGTTCCTTATCCTGTACAGTTCAACTTGCAATTTCTAAAACTATTCCTTTATATCTTGGCTTACCAAGTATGGTTGGGATACATTCTTTAATAGGAATTGGTGAAGGTTTAATAACATCTCTTGTTGTTTCATTTTTATACAAAACAAGAAAAGATCTCATTTTTATCAAAACTCCAGATCAAGGAGGTTTATAAATGAAAAAATTGATAATATCAGGTTTAATAATATCTATAATATTGGTTTTATTCTCACCATTCGCTTCATCTTTTCCAGATGGACTTGAAAAAGTTAGTGAAATATTTCATTTTTCAGAGAAGGGTCAGAGTTTAATAAACTCACCTATTTCAGACTACTCTTTCCCATTTGTTAAAAATAATTTCCTTTCTACTATAATTGCTGGTTTAATAGGTGTTATAATGATTTTTATTCTCCTTTTAATATTTGGAAATTTATTTAAGAGATCAAAAATTTGACTGAAGCAAATTTTTTAAAAGATAAAAATAAGAAAAAATCCTTTTTATATAATATTAATCCAGCAATAAAATTAATAATTCTGATAATTTTTACAATTTTCGTTGTAACAACAAAATCATATGAGTTAAATAAATTTATTTTATATTTATTATTAATTATTCTGCTAATAATAATCAGTAAAATTTCAATTAAAAAAATTATATTAAATTTTTTAAATATTTTACCCTTTTTAGTTATTGTTTCACTATCAATTTTATTTAAAAAAAGTGATGAATTATTAAAAATTAATTTTTTTAATTTATTTACATTTTATATTAGAGAGAATCTTTTAAATTTCTTTTCAATGCTTTTTAAATCTTCTCTTTCTATTATCTTTTTAACGATTATAATTTTAACAACTGAATTTAATTTTTTGATAAAGAGTTTAGAAAAGTTATACATTCCAAAATTTTTCATCTTAACAATTTTTTTTGTCTATAGATATCTTTTTGTACTATCAAAAGAGATTAAAAGAATTGAAATTGCAAGAGATTCAAGATATTTTGGCGGAGCATTTATTAGACAGATAAAGGTTTATGCAAATATAATTGCAGTTTTTCTTCTTAGATCAATAGAGAGAAGCGAAAGGATTTATTATTCTATGTTAAGTAGATGTTATGATGGAAATATAAGAAGTTTATATGATTTAGAATTTTCTAAAAAAGATATAATATTTTCTTTTATTTTTGTTTCAATTATTCTTTTAATTAAATTAATATGAAAAAAGTTATAGAGATTAAGAATTTAAATTATTCATATCAAAATGGAAATTTTAAACTTAAAGATATAAATTTAGACATTTATGAAAATGAGACATTCGGAATAATTGGACCTAATGGTTCAGGTAAAACAACTTTAATATTAAATTTAAATGGAATTTTAATTGGAAATGGAGAAATTAAGATTTTAGAAATAAAGATAAATAGGAAAAATATAAATGAGATAAGAAAAAAAATTGGAATAGTTTTTCAAAATCCAGATGATCAACTTTTCTCTTTAACAGTTTTTGATGATGTTGCTTTTGGACCACTAAATTTAGGTTTGGATAAAGAAAATATTATTGATAGAGTTAATGAGGCTTTAAAAGAAGTTAATATGATTGATTTTATAAATTATTTTCCAGAACATTTGAGTTTTGGTGAAAAAAAGAAGATAAGTATTGCTACTGTTTTATCAATGAAACCTGATATTATGATTTTCGATGAACCAACCATAGGTCTTGATCCACATTCAAGAAAAAATTTATTGAATATTTTAAAAAACCTTAAAGGTACCAAGATAATCGCATCACATGATCTCGATATGATTTATGAGTTATGTGATAGAGTAGTTTTAATTAATGATGGAAAAATAATAAAAATTGGTGAAAAAAATGAAATTTTATTAGATAAGAAATTGCTTGAAGATAATTTTTTAGAAGTTCCTCTTACCGCTATTTTAAAGAAAAATTTAACTAATAAAAATTAATCTTCAAATTTTACAGCAGTCCCATAAGCAAGAAGTTCTGCAGCACCTTGCATAACACTTGCTGTGATAAATCTTATGTTTATTACAGCATCTGCTTCTAATTTTCTTGCCTCCTCTTCCATTCTGAAAAGTGCTTGACTTCTTGCTTCTCTCAATAAATCAGTATATTCAGAAATTTCACCACCAACAAGATTTTTTAATGCCGCAGTAAAATCTTTTGCAAAACTTTTTGCTCTAACTGTATTACCGAGAACAATTCCCAAAATCTCCTTAATTTTTTTATTAGGTATAAAATCACAAGTTGTTAAAATCATTTCTTACTCCTTTAAAATTTTAATATTTATCTATTCCTTCATCTTTGCCTTTTTTAATTCTTTCAATTATTAACGACAGAAGAATTATTATAAAGCCAGAAATTATTAAAATAATAGCAATTTCTAAAATTATTGGTAGAGTAAAATAATGATGACATAATTATGATAAAATTTAATGAGAGGTGTATTTATGAGAGAAAAAAAGATTATTTTAAAATGGCAAATTTTAGCATTTTTCTTTACAGTTTTATTAGGTTCAATGTTGCACTTCGTCTATGAATGGTCAGGTGAATCTAAAATTGTTGCATATTTTGCAGCAGTAAATGAAAGTACATGGGAACATCTTAAACTTGCCTTTTTTCCTGCATTAATTTTTTCTATAATAGAGTATCCATTTGTTAAAAAGTATGTTAAAAATTACTTCTTTGGAAAAGTGATTGGATTTTATATTATGCCAATAACAATAATTGTTCTTTTTTATGGATATAAAATTCTATTTAAAAGCGATTCTCTTTTATGGGACATATTTATTTTCATACTTGCAGTTTTTCTTGGAGAATTTTTCGCTTATAAATTTTTAACTAAAAAAGAGAATTTAGGAAAAAATTATGAAATATTATCAATTGTTTTATTTATTATAATATTTATCTCATTTTCCCTATTAACATATTTTCCACCAAAAAACATTTTATTCAAAGATCCAATAACTGGTGGATACGGAATAATTAAAAAATAGTTTCCTACTTCGGATAAATTATCGTAACTTTTTTAGTTATTGGATACCAATTTACTAATGAACCAAGATTTTCAGCAACAAATCTAACTGGAAGCATTGTTCTACCCTGAATAATCATTGGTACAACTTTTGGATTGTTTGGATCTATTGGTGTATCTACTCCATCAACCCTTGCAACATTTTTACCTATCCATAGTTCTATAATTGTATCTTTCAGTGAAACAGTTACTTTCTTTTCATTTGCATCCCATCCTATACTTGCACCAAGGGGTTCTGCCACCCATCTTATAGGTAAAAGCGTTCTTCCTTCAATAATTGTTGGTGGTACATCAATTTCTTTTGGTATATCATTTACATACATAATATTATTTCCAATTTGAAGTTCAAGGATAATTTGTTTTATATAATTAATTTGTAATTCTTTTAAAATTTTATTACCAGCCATATCTTCAACTTCAAATATAATTTTATTGTAACCTTCAGATAAAATTAATAATTTTTGAAAGTATAAATTTTCATTTAGTTCTACTTTCTCTCCGTTTATTATTAAAGAATTTTCTTTTATACCACTTAAACCTTTGTCTCTTACATAACCCAAAATTGTTAGGTTTTTATCATATACTTTTTGAGGAACATTATAATAGATTTCTGGAGGTTGCGTATCAAGAATAACCTTTAAAACCTTTTCATCTGTGTCATTCAGTGGATTAATAGCAATAATTTTAGTAATATTTTCACCTTCTATTAAATCTAAATTAAAAGAAAAATTTCCATTTTCATCTAAAAGAATAGTATCATTATCTTTGTATAACATTACTTCATCATAATTAATAACTTTACCTTCAACCTGAATTTTATTATTATTAGTAAAAATTTCATTTTTTAAATTAGTTATATATATTTCTGGTTTCTTAAAACAAAAAACTACATATTTTAATTTTGTTTCATTATTATCTTCATCTTTTGCAATAAATAAAATTTCATTTTCACCATTTTTTAAATTTGTTTCATATAAAAATTCATTTTCATTCATCAATTCTACTATATTTTCATTAACATAAAGTTTTGTCCCTTTTTCAACAAATCCATTTATTAATATTTTATCTTTATTAAAAACATTTCCAGATCTTAAATTTACATAAATTAATGGATTTTTATTAATTTTTATATCGACTACTCTATTTTCATTTGCTAAATATATTTTTTTCTTTTGTTTTATATAATCTATATATAAATCTCTATCTATATAATTAATAAATTCTTCAAAACCACCATTTTGTATTATATCTTGTTGTGTTAAACCAAAAATTTCTTCTGCATGATCCCATATAAAATTACATGTTACACATGTAAATAGAATATTATCATCTTTTTTTATCTCCTTCCCTTTAAACCAAATTTTTATAACTCTATTTCCTTTAGGCCTTGAACTATCAAATTTATATCTTAAAGTATATGGAATCATTAAATATTCACCTTCTAATGTTGAATTTCTTTCCAAAATTTTCCACAATTGTTCAGTATTTATCGTAAATTTAACCCAATAGTTACTAAAAGGAAAAGTTTCCCAAACATTTTTTATTTTTATTACATTATTATCACCAATCCAAGATCTTAAACCCCCTCTGTTTTGGAAACTTATATCAACACCAAATTTTTCAACTATTGCATCTGTAGAAAAATTACCTAAAACCATTTCTAAATTATTATCATGAATTAATGAAGTAAAAATAATTTTTCCAATATCAGTATTCAGATAATCATTTATAGGTGTTAACATTTCTTTTAATTTTTTTTCTACTTCTTTATGAGGTTTTATTTCTTGAGTTTCAATAATTGGAATATTTGTCCAATTATAATAAATATATGTATTTTTGGACAGATCAATTTTGAGATCTAATTTTCCTAAATATTTTCCAACACCTTCTGTTTGTACTATAATGATACCATTTTCTATTGTTGGCTTCTCTAAATATGTATGACTATGCCCTCCAACTATAATATCTACACCACAAGATGGATTTAATGAATTTGCTAAAATAATATCTGATTCATATCCTAAGTGAGATACAATAACAGTTAAATCAACAGAGTCTATAAATTCTTTAGCAATTTTTTCAACAACGATTTTTGATTTTAAGATTTTTAATCCAGAAGTGTTTCTTTTTAAAACAAGTGAATGCAAGTCCTCTGTTATTACTCCAATAAATAAAACTTTTACACCATCAATGTCTTTAATAATATATGGATTAGTAAAATATTTATCATTTTCTTCATAAACTAAATTTGCACAAATAATGGGAAATTTTGCTTGATTAATCCTTTCAAGTAATATATCTTTGCCATAATCAAACTCATGATTTCCTAAACCAAAAACATCAGGTGGAACTATATTTAAAAGTTCTATTAAGGCTTCGCCCTTTGTAATTGTATCTATTGGAGATCCTTGAAAATGATCTCCTGCTATAACCCATGCAACATCATTTTGTTTTTTTCTATAATAATCTATATAACCTGATAATAAAGCCATACCGCCAGTTTTCTCACTATATTCACTTTTAAAAGATTCTACATGAGCATGAAAATCATTAATTGTTAGAAGAGTTAATGTATCGATATTATTGATTTGAGATTTTGCTATATTGAAAATCAATGTTGTATTAAATAAAATTATTAAAATTAATATTAAATTTTTAGTTTTTCTCATTTTTCACCTCCAACTTTACATTATTATATCAAAAATAAAAAAGCCCTGGAATAGCCAGGGCTTAAATTTAATTACCTTTCGAGTTTCTTATGGCAAA
>Ga0078972_1002925_pt1 | contig 53681 bp, 38 predicted proteins | sample YelNatPaOPGAMG01_FD_67568 | JGI IMG/M metagenome (GOLD analysis project Ga0078972, IMG submission 67568) | Hot spring thermophilic microbial communities from Obsidian Pool, Yellowstone National Park, USA - OP-RAMG-01 (SPADES assembly) (version 2) | ecosystem: Environmental > Aquatic > Thermal... | reverse complement strand
TGCCGTGGTTCGGATCGTGGCCGCAGCCGGAGGGCGCCCCGAGGATCGCTGCCACCAGGAGGATCATCCCAACGCGCCGCGTTTGTGCACGCATTATAGCACCTCCTTTCCCCTACTTGAACGGGTAGTGCAGGTTGGTTGAGGCGCTGCCCCACGTCTTCGCGAACAGCAGCGCCTTGACGTGACCGTCGAGGAACAGATACGCGGCCACGTCGCCCACGTAGCGCCTGGGCGAGATCTGAACCGCCACCATCAGGTCGTCGTACGGGCGGGGGAGGTCCGCGGGACCCCGGTCAAGCGGCGGGTTGCAGAACCGCCACCAGAAGTAGACGTCTGGCGGGTCGCGGTCCGGGCCGATCGTGAGGACGTCGAGGTCGGTGCGGTCCGTTAGGTAGATCGCTTCCGCGGGCCTGGCAATCCTCGACAGAGGCCACCCGGGCGCCAGCTCGCCGTTCAGCGAGAAGCTGGTCGCGCCCGGGTTCGGCAATCGATCTTCCGGGCTGCGCCAAACCGCCGGGTCGCGAACATACCGCCTCAGGAGCGACGGAAGATCACCGCCATCCACCTTCCAGTAGAACTCTCTGTATCCAAGCCAGACCGGCCATCGAGGCGGCAGATGGTCGTCGTAGTCGGCGGTATACGCCAGCAGGGCGGCGCCTATCTGCTTGAGGTTGCTAAGCGCGGTCGACTTCCGGGCGCTCGCGCGTGCCTTGGCGAGGACTGGAAGGAGGATTCCGGCCAACATCGCGAGGATGGCGACCACCACAAGCACCTCGATGAGGGTGAACCCGGTCGGGCGGCGTCGCTTTTTGCGGCACAGCAACGCTAACGGCAGCATGGTGTTCCTCCGGCCGGCGGATCCGGCTGCGGCGGCTCGCCCCCTTGGCACATCGGAGCGAACCGAACCGCCATCCCAATGGTATCTGCAGAATGTGACGGGAAGGTGACGAGACCCCGCCTGAAGCCATGCCTCCGCCACCTCAACGCACTTTGCCATCGGTGCCATATGCGCTAAGATAGTGGTTGGTGGGCGGCTGAGAATGGTCCGCATTCGCTTCCCTCACGAATGGCCAACGGGGCGCGAGCAACGCACAGGTAACCCGGATGGCTCCCTTGGCCCGAATGCCGGGGGAAACGGCCGGGGTTAGGGGGCCTTCTGTTGCGCGTGGGGATGGAGGCAGGGGGCGGCGCGCTTTGCGTATCGTGACGCACATGCCCCTATACGCGCCGCCAAGCGCATCCCGCCTGCCCAACCTGAGGTGGAGCTGACATGCCAGTTTTCCCGCTAACCGACAAGGCGATTCTGCTTCGTGAGGGCGATGACGTGGCGGTTGCCAAATCGCCCTTGGCTCCTGGCGACGTGCTGGTTCACCAAGGGCATGAGCTGCCGGTGCTGGAGCGCGTACCGGTTGGGCACAAGGTGGCGGTGCAGGCAGTGCCCCAAGGCCACCCCGTGCGCAAGTACGGCCACAGCATAGGCCACGCAACAGCGGCAATACGCCCTGGAGAGTGGGTCCATATCCACAACATGGACGCCGGCCCGCTGAAGCTGGCGTATGAGTTCGGCACGGAGGCGACGCCGGTGCCAACGTACCCGGAGGCGGAGACGCGCACCTTTCCTGGCTACGTCCGTGCGGATGGAAGGGTGGGCACTCGCAACTACGTGGCGGTCATCTCCACGGTGAACTGCTCCGCCAGCGCCGCCAACAAGATCGCCAGGCTGCTGGTGGACCGCAGGAACGCCGGCTTCCCGAACGTGGACGGCGTTATGGCCGTAACGCACAAGGTAGGCTGCGCAATGGCGGTGGGCGGCCGTGACCACCGCGTGCTTCAGCGCGCCCTGGCGGGAATCGCCACACACCCCAACGTTGCAGCCTACATGATTGTTGGGTTGGGCTGCGAGGTGAACGCCGCATCCTTCCTTCTGCGAGATATGGGCCTGGCGGGCCCCGTGCTGAACGTTCAGGAATGCGGGGGAGTCCAGAGGACGGTGGAGCTTGGAGCCGCCGAGGGCCTCAAGCTGCTGCAGGTTGCCAACCGATGTCAGCGTAAGCAGGTGCCAATCTCGCACCTGGTGGTTGGCACCAACTGCGGCGGCAGCGACGCGAACTCCGGCATCACCGCGAACCCGGCCCTGGGCTTGGCGGGCGACGAGCTTGTGCGACATGGTGGCACCTGGCTCATCGGCGAGACGCCCGAAACCTACGGCGCGGAACACCTGTTGACGCGGCGCGCGGCATCCCGCGAGGTTGCTGAGAAGCTCTTAGCGCTGATGCGGTGGTGGGAGGAGTACACCGCGGCCTTGGGCGACAGGATCGACAACAACCCCGCGCCGGGCAACAAAGAGGGTGGCCTCACCACCATATATGAGAAGTCGCTCGGCGCGGTGATGAAGGGCGGCAATACCCCACTCGTTGCCGTGTACGACTACGCGGAGCTCATTCGGCACCGCGGCTTCTGCTTTATGGACACGCCAGGGTTCGACCCCGTGTCCGTTACCGGCCTGGTGGCTGGCGGATGCAGCCTGGTGGCGTTCACCACCGGGCGGGGCTCCTGCCTGGGCTTCCAGCCGGCGCCGTGCCTCAAGATCGCCACAAACACGGCCCTGTACGAGCAGATGCCAGATGACATGGACATCAACGCGGGGGTGTTACTCGAGGGCGCGCCGATGGAGGACGTGGCGGCCCATATCTTCGAGGAGTTGCTGGCCGTGGCGGGCGGCAAACCCACCAAGAGCGAGTCGCAGGGGCTTGGCCAAGAGGAGTTTGCGCCTTGGCTGTGCGGCCCGGTTCTGTAGGCGCGCAAGAAGCACCCATCGGGCAACACCGGCCATGGCGGTTGGAACGGGGTTCGTGGACGGTTGCCAGGTAGTTTCGCCCACACCCCTTGCCACCCTCGCCGGAGCGAGGAACACGGAAACAGGGGAGGCAGAAACGAACCGTGCGCAAGCTTCACTCTCCTCGGGAGTTCGGTTCGCAAGCCTCCTGCTTCCTTGGCTTCTGCCCTCATTGCGGGGTTCGGCGGCGGCAACTGGCCAAACTGCCACCCAGCGCCTACCAACGGGGGCGCTCTATGCCTGGATGTCAGCAGGTAGGCCCGCCCACGCGTGGAATTCTGTTGTCGGCTCCGGCCCAACATACCGGCGATTCCGCCCGTTGACCCGCGGCAGGCCGACTACGGCCGATCTGCGTCCGAGGGGAGCGACCCGCCGCCAACGGGCCACATTCGCAGCAACGCAGGCATGCCGGCTCCGCAAGGGGACTTGGTCCCGGCGCAGCGCCCCGGCTTCAGCGCTTGCGCATCCCCCGCGATGACCAGCATGAGCATGCAGGAGGCCGTGCTTAGATGGTTTTGCGAATAGGAATGGATATCGGTTCGGACACCGTCAAAACGGTGCTCCTAGACGATAGCGGCAACATACGAACCCTCCCGATTCTCTCCGCACAGGGACAACCCCTGCGCCGCGCCTTCGAATCCCTTCGCGCGCTTGTGGATGACGGCGCCGGCCCACGCGCCATTCTCGGCGTTACCGGCAGCGGTGCGCGCGGCCTGTGCGAGCTCCTCGGCATCCAGCCCGTGCATGAGCCGAGCGCGCTCGCCGCCGCGGTGGATCGCCTGTACCCCGACGTGCGCACCGTCGTGGAGATGGGGCGCGAGGCTCAGAAGTACCTCCTCTTCGAGCGCGACGAGCTCTCCGGACGCCTATTGGTGGCGGATAGCAGCTTCGGCAACAAGTGCGCCGCCGGCAGTGGCTCCTTTCTTGACCACATGGCCCATCGCCTCAACTTCCCATCCATAGAGGCGTTCGCCAGAGTGGCCCTGGAAACCGAGAACCCCGCCAGCTTGTCTGGTCGGTGCAGCGTCTTCACGGAATCCGACATAGTGCACCTGTACCAGAAGGGCACCACCAGGGAGCGGATAGCGGCGGGCGTTCATGCCGCACTGTGCCGCAACTACCGATCGGCGTTCGCCAAGGGTAAGGTTTTCCATCCAAAGGTGGCCTTCATCGGCGGGGTGGCTCTGAACCCGGCCATGGTGAAGTACCTGACGGCGGAGCTGGGCATTGAAGACGGCCTGCTCGTGCCTGAGCATTGCCGAACGCTCGGGGCCATCGGCGCGGCGATGCGCTCGGAGGCGGAGGTGGACCTTCGGCAGGCGATAGCGCTTTTGGAGGAGCGCCTGGCGAAGCCCCTGGAGTACACGGGCGTCCCGCCGCTGAAGATGGCCCTGTCCGAGATCCTTCAGGCCCCCCCTGAGGCGGACGTGCCGAAGGATATCCCGCTGGCCGCGCTTGGCGTAGATATCGGCTCGGTAAGCACCAAGGCCGCCCTGGTGACCATGGTGGACGGCAAGCTACACGTGCTGGCCAGCTACTACAGACGCACCAACGGCGATCCCCTTGCCGCCGTTCGAGACACCGTGGGCCGAATCTACTCCCAGGTGCTCGAGCGGGGCTACCGCATCGGCGAGGTGGTGGCCGCCACAACCGGCTCCGGCCGCTACCTAACGGCGGACTACATCGGCGCAGACCTGGTGAAGAACGAGATCACCGCCCAGGCCCACGGAGCCATGGCCTCCGTGGAAGGCGTGGATGCCATCTTCGAGATCGGCGGCCAGGACTCGAAGTTCATCCGAATCGACGGCGACGTGGTGGTGGACTTCGAGATGAACAAGGCGTGCGCCGCTGGCACCGGGGCGTTCCTCGAAAAGCAGGCCGCTCGCCTCGGCATCACCATCCAGGAGTTCGGCGACTACGCCCTCCGCGGCACCTGTCCACCAGATCTCGACTGGACCTGCACCGTCTTCTCCGAATCGGCCATGGTCTACTACCAGCAGAACAACGTGCCGGTTGAGGACCTGGCTGCTGGCATATGCCTCGCGTCCGGCAAGAACTACCTGAACAAGAACGTTGGCAGCCGAGACATTGGGCGCAAAGTGGTGTTTCAGGGAGCTGTGGCGTTCAACAAGGGCATGGTGGCCGCCTTCGAAAGCCTGCTGGGCCGCAGGATCGTGGTGCCCCCTCACCCGCATATCACCGGGGCAATCGGCGCCGCACGCCTAGCCTACCTTGTGCGACCCAGACACAGCAGCTTCCGCGGGTTCGAGGCCATCGCCGAGGGCAAGTACCAGGTTGGCTCCTTCGAGTGCAAGCTGTGCCCCAACAGGTGCGACGTCAACACCTTCCAAATGGAAGGCGGCCCCCGCTACTTCTACAACGATAGGTGCGAGCGATACAGCGGCAGCGACAAGAAAAGCCTGGCCGCGGGTCTGCCAGACCTCTTCGCCGAGCGAGAGGCGATGCTGCTGGGCTGCTACAAGCCCTCCGGCCCGCACCGCACCTCCCGAGCGGCGCGCGTGGGCATTCCCCGCGGGCTCATGTTCTCCGAGTATTACCCGCTTTACAACGCCTTCTTCTCGGAGCTGGGCTTTGAGGTCGTCCCATCCGACCCAACCAACAAGCGAATCGTGTCCCTCGGCCTGTCGGCCTCCATCGGAGAGCCCTGTTTCCCGTTCAAGGTGGCCCACGGCCACGTGCTGAACGTAATCGACAAAGGCGTGGATTACGTCTTCATGCCCGGCGTGCTCACCACCGAGCAGCCCAACCCCAACCTAGACACAAGCCAAACCTGCCCCTATCTGCAGGCGGCCCCGGAGGTCATTGCCCACACGCTGAACCTGGAAGCCAGAGGCGTGAAGCGGCTTAGCCCCCGCCTCTACTTCGACCGCGGAGAGCGTCACCTCCGCCGCGCCTTCGTGGCCATGGCCAGAGAGCTCGGCGTGAGCCCGCTGGAGGCCAACCGTGCTTTCCGCGTCGGCATGGAGGCCCTGAAGGAGTTCCGCAGATGGCAGGAGTCAAGGGGGCGCGAGGTCCTTGCATCCCTGCCAAAGGATAGCATGGCGTTCGTGGTGGTGGGCCGGCCGTACAGCCTGTACGACAACGCCGTCAACATGGACATCGGGAAGAAGATCCAAGACCTGGGCATATTGGCCATTCCCCAGGACTTCATCCCACTCAACGACGTGGACATCTCGGACACCTGGCCCAACATGTACTCACGCCAGATCCAGAAGAAGCTCGCCGCCGCCAGGCTGATCCGCCAAGACGCGCGCCTGAGGGCCGTTGTGCTCACCTATTTCGCGTGCGGACCCGATTCCTTCGCCAACCCATTCTTCAAGGATGAGGTTGGCGAGCCGTGCTACATGATGCAGATCGATGAGCACACGGCGGATGCCGGCATGATCACCCGGCTCGAGGCGTTCGCCGATACCGCGGTGGCCGCCCCCAAGGGCAACGTGCCGTTCATCCGCACCACGGACGACGCGGTCACCTCCCTCGATGGCAAGCGGTTGTGGATCCCGTACGCCTGCGAATCCGCCCGCGTGCTGGCCGCCAGCATGCGCGCCTACGGCATAAACGCCGAGGCCCTCCCGCGCTCCACCGACCCAGGCATGAACCTCGCGCGCGCCGCCATCTCCGAGGACGTGTGCCTCCCCGCCTTCATGACCACGGAGGACATGCTGGCTCGCATCAACCAGCCGGATTTCGACCCGGACCGCGAGGCGTTTTTCCAAGGTAACTCAGGCGGGCCTTGCCGGTTCGGTATGTATTACGCCCTCCAGAGGCGCATACTGGACAAGCTCGGCCTCCAGCAGGTGGAGATGGTAACGCTGGGCAGCCGGTCCATACACGGAGGGCTTGGCACCCGCTTCGCCATGGTGACCTGGGACGGCTTGGTGGCGGCGGATCTGCTCCTTAAGATGATGCTGCGCACCCGCCCGTACGAGGTGAACCCTGGTGAAAGCGAGGCCCTGTACCAGCGGTACCTGCAAGAGCTGATTCGGCTCATTCCAGCCCACAAGGAGCTGCTGGAATCCAGAAAGGGAAAGCTGCGCAGCTTAGCCGCGGCCCACCTCGACTCCCTGGAGGAGCTGCTGCGTTCTGCTGCGCGCGACTTCGCCGCCATCCCGGTGCGGAAGGAGGAGCGGCCCTTGGTGGGCGTGGTTGGCGAGTTCTACGTCCGCCTGCACGACGGCGCCAACCAGGATATCCTCCGCAAGATCGAGCGGGCGGGCGGGGAGACGTGGCTAGCGCCGCTCACCGAGTTCTTCAGCTACGCGAACCTGATCGGCCACATACTGGGCATGGAGCGCTGGCGTGACACCCTATCCGCCTCCGACCTAACAAAGGCCATCAGCGCGTGGGTGCTCGATAGGCTTGCCGGCCAGAACGAGCACCGCCTGTACCACGCTACCCTGCCGTTCCTGGCAGGCTACGACGACATCTCGGCGCACGAGGTCATTCGCGAGGGTTCGCACTACGTCAGCCATACGTTCGGCGGAGAGGCGATATGCAGCATGGGCAAGTCGGAGGACTTCGCCAAGCGAGGGCTAGATGGCATCGTGAGCGTTGTGCCGTTCAACTGCATGCCGGGCAACACCGTAACCGCCCTCTCATACGCACTTAGGCGGCGACACAAGAACATACCGTTCCTCAACCTGGATTACGACGGATTCGTCGATAGCAGCAGGGACGCAAAGATAGCGTCGTTCATGTATCAAGTGAAGGAGCGGTTTGCCAGCAGGGGTAGGCGCAAACAGAGAGTTGCTTAGCCTATGCCGGAGCGCGGACGGCGAGACGTTGGCTGCGACAACCATCCCCGCCAGGGCCAGGGCGATGGCCTCTGCCTCTCGTTGGAGCGCCTCCGCGACTACAGGGCGTACACATACCGCACGGCCCCGGACCGAAGGGTCACCACCCTTGAGGGGGCCGTGCGGTTCGTTGAGGAGCGAGGGTTCGTCTTCTTCCACCCGGTGCAAGGTCCCCCCATGCCCAGCTTGTGGCACGCCGTTGCCGGAGATAGGCCCGTGCCCGCGGAGCACGACGACCCCGGCCACGTTACCTGGGGATGGAAGGACTCGCTGCTTGGCACCCGCCGATGGTACTACGCCAAAGTGCTGCGGCGCTGTTCCACCATCATCTCCATGGATGTAGTGCCCTTCTTCTACGCACTCTCGCCCAACTACGGAGTTCCAGAGGAGGATTACCTCATCGCCTATGAGCAGGGCCGCCTAAGCCAAGCGGCCAAAGCCATCTACGAATCGCTGTTGGAGCGCGGGCCGCAAGACGCGATTGCGTTGCGCAGGTCGTGCGGCATGGCTGGCAAGCGGCACGCCTACGGCTTCGACCGCGGGCTGGTGGAGCTGCAGGGGGCTTTCATGGTGCTGCCCACGGGCGTTGCGGATGCGGGCGGCTGGCACTACGCCTTTGTGTACGACATAACCGCGCGCCACTTCCCCCACCTTCCCGAGGCTGCAAGGCCAATTCACCTACAAGACGCCCGCCGCAGGCTCGCGCAGCTGTACCTGCAATCCGTGGGAGCGGTTGCCGTTGCGGATATAGGTAGGCTGTTTGCATGGCCACCCATCGACGTGGATGCCACGGTGAACTCCCTTGTGGACGCCCACTTGGTGCGCCGCGGAGTGAGGGTTCCCGGTCAGCGCGGCGAGTGGGTGGCCATCTGCGACCTGGTGGGCTAACGTCGGGATGAGCGCTGCAGCCCGTGCGCAGCGCAAACGCCCTCCAGCGCCTTCGCGTCGATAACCACCCCCCGCACCGAAAACGGCAGGTGCAGGTCCCAGTTGTCCTCATCCATCAGTTTGCGGAAGGCGTCCATGCGGTACACGGCGTGGCAAAGCGGCTCCGCGCGGCTGGCCAGCCAAGCCCTCCGCTCCGCGACGTAGCTACGAAGCCAGCTCCTCTCGCCGACGGCCCGTGCAGCGCCGTGTTTGCGGGTAGTTCGGTTTCGTAGCAGCTGCCAAGAGCCGTGCACGCGCCCGTCGTACACCACGGCCACGCCGAGCGCCGTCGACAGGCCCATACCGGCCGCCGTGGCAACCGCTGGGCACCAGTATCGGCGCTCGAAGAACCGTTCCTGCACGGCCTGCATTGCCGGGTCCGCGCCGGCGGCCCTCAGCAGCGAATGGAGGGCAGCGTCGCGATCCAAGCTGTGGTCGCAGGCTGCCAGGCGGCCAAGATAGCCCCGCAGTTGGCGGCCGTAGCGGGCTTCTGGGCATTCGCAATAGGCCTTGATCAGCTGGTGAAGGGCGCCGCTGGCAAGGGTGGCTTGCGTCCTCCCATAGGTCAGGCGCCCAGCATCGCCAGGGATCACGGTGACGCTTGAGTGATTGCCGCGCGGGCTGCCCGTCTCGAACACGTTGACGATCGCCTGGGCGGCCCGCTTCTGAAGGTCCGTCAGCATTGCACACCTCCGCCTAAGCGTCGCTCGCGCTGCAGAAGCCTGAACGGCCTGTTGCACACCTCCGGTGCGAACTGGTCCGGATGCCTGCCAGCGGCCGGGATTATGTGCCTAGATGGCTAAGCGGGGCGCGGCGAGGTGCGGTTTGGGGAGATGCGGTCGGAGTTGGGGCGTCGTCTTCGCACGGAGCTGCCTCCCGCCCGTCTGCGGCAGTTGCTTAGGAGGGTCGCCGGCATCCAGTCGCTGAACGAGCTGGAGCGGTGGCGGCGGCGCGTCAGCTCCCGAAACGGTTGCCCCACTGAAGGCGGGTTTGCAGGCGGTCGTAGAAGCTGCTCTCGCCGAAGGTGATCAGGCGGGCCTTCACGTCGGCCTTCCGCACGCGGATGACGTCGTGCTGTTGGAGGTGCACGCCAACCTGGCCGTCGGCGGTGAGCATCGCCTCGTCAGACGATTCCACCGTCAGCACCACATCCTGTTCGTCGGACAGCACCACGGAGCGCGCGTTCAGGCTGTGCGGGCATATGGGGGTGATGACGAAGACCGGCACGGTCGGCGGCACCAAGGGCCCCCCCGCAGAGAGGGCGTATGCAGTCGACCCCGTGGGGGTGGAGACGATGACCCCATCGCCGGAGTAGGTTGCCAGGTAGCACGAGCCGGTCTCGGTGCGCAGCCGGGTAACGCGTGAAAGGGCGCCCCTTGTAACAACGGCATCGTTGAGGGCCAGGCTGGAGCCCACTTCGGCCCCCGATCGGATGAGCGTGGCCCTCAGCATGGTTCGTTCGTCGATCCGATAGTCGCCGGCAAGGACCCTCCTCACCGCGGCATCCAGGTCTGGTGGCTCAACCTCCGCCAGGAAGCCGAACCCACCGAAGCGGGCCGCCAACAGTGGGATGCCATTCGGCGCGGCCAATCGGGCTGAGGCCAGCACGCTGCCATCGCCTCCGAGGATGACGAGCACGTCCGTGTCCTGGAGCACGGCGCCCGTCTCCGGCGGAACGCCCTCCGGAGCCTTGGCGTCGAACGCGCAGGGGCCCCTGTATGGCACCCCTTCGCGGCGCAGGGCTTCTGCAAGCTGGCTGGCGGCGGAGACTGCGGGCGGGCGGTGCGGGTTAACGACGATGCCGATGGTGGGCTTCAATGCTACTGCTTGCTTGATACGGAGGACGCGGTGCTGCGCACAGGCGCAGGCTGGCGAGTGAGCCTTGCGATATTCACGCGCGCGTCTTGGCACGAGGGATCAACCCTTAGCGCCAGGCGGTACTGTTCGAGGGCCTTCTGGGGCTGGCCTTGCTGCTCATAGATGGTGCCCAGGTTGTTGTGCGCTGCGCCCAGCTTCGGGTTGAGGCGAAACGCCTTTTGGTACGCCTCCATGGCGGCGGTTAGGTTCCCCAGCCGTTGCTGGGCCAAGCCCAAGCCGTTCCAAACCAGAGCGTTGCCCGGGTCCAATCTGCTTGCCCGCTCCCACGACGCGGCGGAGTTCTTCACATCGCCCAGGCGGAGCTGGGCGTCGGCAAGGCGCGCCCAAGCGTCGGCGTCATCGGGGTCGGCCTCGGTAACTGCCTTCCAAGCCTGCGCGGCTTTCTGGCGATCGCGCTTGGCCTCGTAGGCGATCGCTAGGTTTCTCCGCGCTTCAGCCATCTTGGGGCTCAGCGCCACGGCCTTCAGAAGCCACTCAACGGCCTCTGCAGGCTTTCCGCGATGAAGAAGCACGCATCCCAAGTTATTCAGCGCCTCTGGGGTAGCTGGCCCAATCGCTATGGCGGCTCGGTACTCGCGCTCGGCACCAGCCAGGTCGCGCGCATCGGCCAGCAGCCTGGCCAACCTCAGGTGAGGCATGGTAACGTCTGGCCTCAGCGCCGCCGCTTTCTGCCAGTATACCCGCGCGCGAGCGGTGTCTTCCGCCTCCTCCGCGGCGTCCGCCGCTGCAGAAGCCGCCGCGTAGCTCTTGGGCAGGAGCTGAGACGCCCTGGAGAACGCGTTGGCGGCGTCCCTCTTCCGGCCCGCCTGCAGATACGCGGTGCCCAGCTCCATCCATCTGTTGCCAGACTTGGGGTCTAGGTTGGCGGCAGTTTGGAACGCTTTGGCGGCATCCGCCGGCCTGTTAAGCGCGGAGAGCACCTCTCCCAACAGCGCGTGCGCCTGCGCGTCGCGAGGGAGGGCCGCGGCCGCCTTGGTGAGCTCCGTTGCGGCTTCAGAGCGTCTGCCCGCCTTCACCAGCGCCAGACCCAGGTTGAACCGCGCCTGGGCCATAGTGGGCTTTAGCTGCAGCGCTTTCCTGTACGCCGTTTCGGCCTCGGCGTAGTTGCCCAGAAGAAGGTACGCGTTGCCAAGGTTGTTCAAGACCTCCGGGTCGTTCGGTCGGGCCGCGGCCGCCGCCTTCAGGTGAGTCAGGGCATCGGCGGCACTGCCGGACTGCACCAACCCGTACCCCAGCCAGGCCTGGCAATCGACGTTTTGCGGATCGCCCTTTGCCACCTCTTGCAGGATGGCTATGCCGCCTTTGAGGTCCCCCTGTTTCAGCAGCGCTATGCCCTTGGCGAGCGACGCGGTTGGCGCAGGGGCGCCAGCAGCCGCAGATGCCATCAGAACGGCGCAGGCCATGCCAACCCAAAGGCTTCTGCGCCTGCCCAGCAGAGAAGCCATGATCTCCCGAGCCTCCTTGGGGTGCGTGTGAGCAGATGGCGCCCGCCCCGTGCGCAGCACGCCCATTGGTAGATTCCCCCAGCTTCCCCCTAACAGATATCGGCGGAGGGGCTCGTGCGCTGCAGCCACGGCAGGAGCACGCGGCGTCGTTCGCCAACCTGACGTGTGTGGCTGCGGTTGCAGGCACGCCAGCCGCTGCCGGGAAGGAGGAAGATACCCATGCCCGACGCCGTGACGATGGGTGAGCTGTTGATTGACTTCGTTTCCATGACCACGGATACCTCTTTGGCGGACGCCCCGGGCTTTCACAAGGCTCCCGGAGGCGCGCCCGCCAACGTGGCAGTGGGCCTTGCCAAACAAGGCGTGCAGAGCGGCTTCATCGGAAAGGTGGGAGACGATCCGTTTGGCCGCTATCTGAGGTCTGTGCTGGCGGATGCGGGCGTGGACACGTCTCGCATGCTGCTTACCGCGGAGGCACGCACCACGTTGGCATTCGTGGCCACTCGCAGCGACGGTCGCAAGGACATCACCTTCTACCGCAACCCAGGCGCGGACATCCTGTTCAGGCCCGAGGAGCTTGACGAGCAGTACATCCGGTCGGCCAGGCTCTTCCACTTCGGGTCGGTCAGCCTCAGCCACGAACCGTGCCGCTCTGCCACCCTGAAAGCCGCCAAGCTTGCACATGATGCCGGTGCATTGGTATCGTTCGACCCGAACCTGCGGCCAATGCTTTGGGACGACCCAGAGGAGGCGCGCCCACTCATTTGGCGGGCCATGCCGTACGCCCACGTGGCCAAGCTGGCGGAGGAGGAGTGGGAATTCATCGTCGGCACCACCAGCTTGGAAGAGGGGGCGCGCAAGATCCTGGACGTGGGGCCGCGCCTGGTTGTGGTGACGCGCGGCGCCGATGGCTGTTACTACGACGACGGAGACTCACGCGGCTACCTCCCGGGGTTCCACGTGGACGTTGTGGACCCATTGGGCGCTGGCGACGGTTTCGTGGCCGCCATGCTTGCCAGGCTGATGGAAGAGGACCTAAGCCGCAAGCTGCCCGCAAGCCGCCTGGAGGAGATGCTCACCTACGCCAACGCCGCTGGCGCGATAACCACCCAGAGCGTGGGCGTGATTCCATCGCTGCCAACGCGACAGGCGGTGCTTGAGTTCCTTGCCAAACGTTAGGCGAAAACGCCACCCGTGCGGCAGGTTGGCAGTCCAAATACGGAACAAAGGTATTGGGGATTGGAAGCTTGAGGCTGGCCGGCGAAAGCCACAAGCATGGGGCCAGCGGCTTCTTTGGCTCGCTTGAGTACGGGCGATGCTGGTTGGCGCGCCGCCGGTTGCCAGCCAATGGGCTACGAGGGTGCGGAGGTACACCGGCAATGTACGAGAAATACTGGGGCTTGTCTGAGCCTCCCTTCAGTTTAACGCCCGACCCACGGTTCCTTTACCTTAGCCGCAAGCACGAAGACTGCCTCACGCTCTTGCTGCACGCCATCACGCGCAACAAGGGCGCCGTGATGCTCACCGGAGAGGTGGGGCACGGCAAAACCACGCTCTCGCGCCGCCTGCTTCAGGAGCTTGACGAGGCCGAGTATAGGGTTGTGCTCATCGTCAACCCGATAATGACACCCATTCAGCTCATCCGCGAGATCCTCGAGCAGCTGGGCGTCGGCGAGAACCTGCCTAAGAACCGGCAGGCGCTCCTGAAGCTGCTGAACGAGAAGCTCCTGGAGTTCCACCAGCAGGGGCAGAAGGTGGTTCTGGTCATCGATGAGGCGCACCTGCTGAGAGATAGGCAGACGTTCGAGGAGATGCGTCTCCTCCTTAACTTCCAGCTCAACGATCGGTTCCTCATCAGCCTAGTTCTTATCGGCCAGCCCGAGCTCATTCCTAAGGTCGAGCGAATTCCAGCCCTCAAACAGCGCCTGGCGGTTAGGGCCAACCTCAAGCCGCTGGACCTGGTTGAGACCGGCGAGATGCTGCGCCACCGGTTGGCCGCGGCTTGGCACAGCCAGAACGGCAGGGGGGTCTTCAGCCCCGAGGCCGTCCAGGAGATCTACAGGTACACCAACGGCTGCCCTCGGATTATCTGTGAGGTGGCAGACAACGCCCTGCTGGTGGGCATGGCGCAGAAGGCCCGCGTGATAGATGGGTTCCTTATGCACTCCGTCATCATGGACTTCGAAGGGAGGGAGTGGTAAGTGCCCAACCTGGCAGCAATCATCCGGCAGGCGGAGAAAGACAGCGAGGGGTTCCAGGTGCAATCACCGCTGTCGGGAGGGCACGTGGTGCGCCACGAAGTCTACCTCACCGAGTCCCAAATGCAGCAGCTTTTGGAGGCGGTGAAGCACCGCAGGGAGGATATCCTGACGAGCGATGAGGTGGCTAGGTACCTCAAGATAAGCCGTGCCCAGGTGCTCCGCATGGCGAGAACCGGGGTTATACCGGCCTTTCGCATTGGCAAGGTGTGGCGCTTCAAGAGAGAGGCGATCGACAAGCACATCTGCGCATCCCAGTAGCGTAAGCCCATTACATATTCTCCTCCACGCCCCCAACCAAGCCGCGGGGCGACGAGGCGCGTCTGGCAAGGGAGTCCCATGCTCCTTCCTTGCTCCCTCGTCGCCCCGCGCGCTGCGTCCCTACAGAGGCTGAGGCCCCGCTTCCATAATCGTACTGGGCCTTTCTCACTTTCTCAGGGGGTTGCGTTCGGTTGGAGCTCATAGTACGCTTCTTGAGCGCCGGTTTGGCTGCATGGATGATAAGCTACAGGTCGTTCTACTGGCTGATAGCCAAGATAGAGGGCAACCGCAGGTACACCAGCAAAGAGGAGTGGCGGCGCTCCGCGGGGTTGTACGCGGCGCTGGTGACCTTCGCCACGCTCATCGGGGTGTTGCGCCTCTCCGCCTAGCCCAACTGCGGCTCGCACACCAGCGCCAAGTGGCCCATCCCAACCCTGGCAATCGCCACCACCACCTCCCGATCGCCGGTTGGCCTCAGTTGGCGCTGGAGCTCCTCCGGCGCAAGCGCCAGCCCTCGCTTCTTCACCACAACGCGTCCGGCACACAGCCTCCTAAGCGCCGCCCTAAGCTCTCGCAGGCCGAACGGAAACGCCTCCAGAACCCGATAGCACCTGGCCAGCGGCGTAACAACCGGCTTGTCCGACGCAAGGTAGGCGATGTTTGGATCCAGCTTCCATGCGCCCAAAGCAACGGCCGCCTCATCGATCAGGTGGGCCCGAACCACCGCGCCATCTGGATCTAGCAGGTACGCGCCGGGAGGCCCGCACGGCGCCGCCTCGTTGCCGTCCGTAATGGTGGCCCCAGACGGCAGAAGCGTGGCCCTGCGGCGGCACGTGACCAGGCTCCCAAACCACAGGGCGGCCTCCCTCACCTCGCCATGGACGGAGATCACCTCCACCTCGCACGGCATGGGCACGCGCTCGTAATCCAGCGTCGGGGCCGCCTTCACGCAGACGTTCCCGATGCGGTTTGCCAGTGCGTACACCGCGCTCATCGGCGGCGCGGTTTGGTTCGGATCCCTTGTCCGCCGCCCCTGTGGTCGCCGCGATGGGTCGATGAACGCGGCATCTACGCGCTGCTCGAACGCCTCCACCATGCCCACCACCAGCTCCACCCGGTGGCTGAGCTGGTACGCATCCAGGTTGAGCGCCGCCAGCCGCACCTTTAGGGGATCGACGTCCACCCCCACAACGGCGGTTTGGCGCGCCAGCGATATCGCGTCGCCGCCGATGCCGCAGCACAGGTCTGCAACGCGCTGGAAGCCACCGAATCGGGCGCTGCGATGGGCAGACACCACCTCGGCGGACGCCTGCTCAAGGCCATCGGCAGTGAAATACATCCGGGGCGCCCGGGTGAACTTGGCGGATGCCCGCGCTCTGAGAGCAACCATCCCCAGCACGTCCGCAACGTGGGGACCCGGGAACGCGCGGCGCAGGGCCTCTGCGGCGGCCAGCGGATCCGGCCCAAGCGCGGCTGCGAACTCCAGCGCACGCTGTCCCTCCTCCGTTAGCAGATAATCGAGCGCCTCATGCGTCATTGGCAAACCAGGTCGCGGCCGCCGGTGAGTTTGGCGGTGCGAAAAGGAGGGGTAACAGAGCCGTGATACGGTTTTCTTTCGCAGCGTGGCGGAAACGAGGCGCCAATGGAATCGCTCAGCCCGGAGATCATAGGGCATATGGTGGAGGCATCCGACCCAACCAGGTACAGCGTGCTGCTGCGCAACACGGCGGAGCTGGCCGAATTCCTGCAGTGGTGCAAGCGAAGTGTGGCCGCCTCCCGCATTATACAAGATGCCAAGGACGAGATCCACATGTTGGCCACGGAGCCGGGCGCCAGCACGTACTGCATCGCCATAAGCGCGGAGACGCTGGCCAGGATAATGCGAAGCCTGGCCCGGGAGTATGAGGACCTTCGGCTGGCGGAGCTGTTTGGGCAACGATGGGAATGACGCACGCGAAGCCGGCCCTGGGCGTAGTTCCGGTGAGTGGGCAAGAGGCGAGAGACCGGGGCGACGTTGTGTCTGCGTCTTCGCGACCATTGCACGGACAATGCGCGTATCTCGGCCTCGCTACACCCGCGCAGCTAGGTGAGGGTGAGCGCGCACCAACGCAACGCGATCTCGCTCCGCAGGCCGGGAACAAAGATGGAGCGTCATTCGTCACAATAGGCGGAACGACCTCCTTGGTTTCGCAGGGCCATCCGAGCCTTTCGCCTCCTTTCTGCCCGGAAGGCCTATGTTGATCGAGGACGGAGTCCAGGGGGATCCTGCCCACCCCGAAGACTCTCGCTCGTTCACACCGCGGCCCGACGTGTCCCCTCCGCGTCGGGCCGCAATCCTTTCACCGCCTCCGCGGGGGCTTGGGTGCCCGCGGCGACGCCACCTTGATGAGGCTGGGCGGAGCCGGCCCATCTGGGTCAAGCTTTGATGCTTGCTTGTACGCGGCCTCTGCCTCCCCAAGCCGCTTGGCCTGCTGAAGCAGCGTTCCCAAGCGTCTGTAGTACCACCCCTGCTGCCTTTTCGCCATCTGCTCTCGCTGCAGGCGGCTGGCCGGCGTCACCGTCCCCCACGACCCGAAGGCGTCCGGCTTGGCTGCCAGCCGGATGGCGGTTCTTATCTCGGCGATGGCGGCGTCGGTCTTGTGCTGGGCGGCCAGCAAGTCCGACATCTGCGCATGCGGCTCCGGATCGTTCGGCTGCATGGCGGCCAATCTGCGCAGCTCGGCCATGGCGGCAGCCGTGTTGTTTTGCATTCTGAACACGGACACCCGCTCCATGGCGGCCAACGTCCTCATCTGGGCGGCTCTCGCCAACTGCCCCTGCCTCTGAAGCAGGTTGGCGGTCTCCTCCGAGAGGCGCGTAGAAACCAGTCGGAGCTGGGTGATCTGGCGTCCGGCAGGCGAGTTGGGCGACGCGGCCCCGCCGGGCGGAACGTGGTACTTGGCGTTCAGCGCCCGCAGCTGCCGGTCGTAATCGGCCAGAACTCGCTGCTTCTCCTTTGCGCCAAGGTTGGGGCGCTTCAGTGCGTCGCTCATCCTCCTGGCGATGGCCGCCTGCTCCCTCTGATAGGCTGGGTTGCGCATACCAGTGGGCATGGCGGCCTTGTACGCCTGGTTCAGCGCCTGCGTGCACAGGTTACGCGCGGCGTCGTACTCGATCATGGCCAGGTCCAGCTGGTTCTGCGCCGCGAACTGCGCCGCAAGACGCTCGTGCGCCGCTATGGCCTGCGGCACGGTAATGGCGGCGTTTGCCGTGCCGCAGGCGATCAACGCCACGACAACTGCTGAACCGAGGCGTGACAACCAAGTCATGTGGGCTTTCCTCCTAACCCAAACGAAACGGGGGCAATCATCGAGGTGCGGCGGGTCACCCCAACACTCTATACCTCAAGAAAAGCTCGTTGGCCTCTTCGCGGACGGACACAAGCTGGCAGCGCGGCAGCCCGCCGTGTGGGAAGCCGGTTCCCTCGAGGAGGGTTGGCGTGCATGAGCCCCCCTTAAGAAGCGGCGCCAGCGTGATGAACAGCTCATCCACCAGATGGGCCTCCAGCAGCTCAAACGCAAGGGTTGGGCCGCCCTCAACCAGCAGCCGCTCCACCCCCAGCTGGGCACGAAGCGCCGCCAGCGCAGTCCGTAGGTCCACCCGCGGCGCACCCACACGCATCACGCGCGCAACGCCCGCCAGCAGCGCCACGCGCTCGGTTGGGGCGGTTTCGCAGGTCAGCACCACTGCCTCGCCACGCCGCCTGAACAGCTTCGCGTCCACGGGCAGGTTCGCGGAAGCGGAGACCACCACCGGAGTTGGGTGTGGCGGCCTTCCACCTGCGCCCCTCAGCGCGCGAAGCTGGGGCAACCGCACCCCCATCGGCGGGTTCTCCGAGCGCACAGTGGCCGCGCCCACCATCACCGCATCCGCCGCCGCCCTAAGCTCGTCCATGGCCATCCGATCGGCTTGGCTGCCGGTCAGCAGGTAGCCGGGATTTCCGGTGGTCACCTTGCCGTCCAGGGTCATCGCCATGTTCAGATACACGTAGGGCAGGCCATCTCGACCGGGCGGAAGCTCCAGGTTGCCGTACACGTGGGGCCCGGGGCTCTCCTGCGGCACGCTGCCCATCCCGAGATCCATCAACACGCGCACTGGTGGGCCTCCGATCAGCTGCCTTGCTGACGGGCATGGTGGCGGGGCATCGCCTGTGAACCGCCGTTGGCAAGGGCGGCGGAGTGTAGGCGCCGCGCTGCATGCACACCTTATCGCGGCGGCCGCGCTCTGTCAACCGTGCCCACAGAAGGCAACAGCTCACAAGCGTAGAAACGACTGGCGGCGAACCCGCAATCCACCCATTAGCACAACCAGCGAAGTGAGGTGCCGCCCGTTCCTTCAGTCCGTCGTTGGAACGGCCGGTGGTAGGCGACCGGAGAGCAGCGCCCTCCCGGGACGCATCTCCCCCACTCCCCAGCCTTACCCTCGCCGTCGTTGCCGCGGCAGGGGGGCTATGGTATAGTGTAACCAGCGGGCAGACACAAGGCGTCCACCGCGGAGAGGCAAGTGAGGATACAGCGACCGCAAACTAAGAGGGCACGGATAGAGATCATCCCAATGATCGACACCATCTTCTTCCTGCTGGTCTTCTTCATGATCGCCTCGCTCGCCATGACGACCATGACCGGCATAAAGGTGGCGCTGCCCAAGGCATCCACCGGCGAGAAAAGCTCGCAGGCGCGCGTGATCCTCACCATGACCGGCAACGGCCACGTGTACCTCAAGAAGCAGCGGGTGCAGATGGCAGACGTGGCGCGCCTCCTTCGCCGCGAGGTGGAGGCCAACCCGCAAACGCAGGTCATCATAAACGCGGATAAGTCCCTGCAATACGGGAAAGTGGTGGGCCTCATCGATGAGGCCAAGCGGGCCAACCCGGCGGTGCTCTCCATCGCCACAGAGCCAAACGTGAGCGTGCGCTGAAAGCCGCGTACCGAGGTGACCGGGGGCAGGATGCCTGTGGAGAGACGGAACGCTTTGCGCTATTCAGTGGCAGTCTCCATCGGGCTGCACCTGGTGGCCCTGTCTCTGGTCGGCAGGGGGTTCAGCGCGCAACCCGGCATCGACATCGACTCGCTGCGCGTTGTGGACGTGGCGGTGGCAACCGGCGGCCTGCAGCCGGAGGAGGCGCTCAGGCAGGCAGCCAAGGAGCGCGGCGTTGTGCTTCCGCGCCCTGCCCCGCAGGCCACCGCGCCAAAGAGGCTGGTCTCGCAGAAGCCCATGCTCAAGCTTCCGCCGCGTGTGGCTCGCACCCAACCGCCCGCCGCTCAACCGCGCCAGCTGCCCAAACCGCCCGCGCCGCAGCCCAGCAGGGCAGTGCGATATTCACCTGGGCAAACGCCATCCGCCGCGCCTCAACCACCTGGGGACCCAGGCGGCCCGCTGAACCTGGGCTCCACCAGCGAGCGCGGTCAGGACCTGGGCCCAGCGCAGGGCACCACACCGATGGGGTCAGTCCCGAACCCGGAGGGGGTAGGCTCGGGAAGCGGCTCTGGAACGGGGCCCGGAGTGGGGCCTCCGGAGCCGCCCAAGGTCGCCGATGCGGGGCCCGGGACGCGCGCCAACCCCGCACCACCCGCATCCAGCCCGGTGGCGCCAGCGGCTGCTGAGCGTCCCAAGCCCAAACCGCCGGAGCCGCCTCCGCCCAAGCCGGAACCGCCTCGCCGTGAGGAAACGCCCAAGCCGCCAGAGCCTCCACCCATGCCGGATAGGAGGGACCCAGAGCTCATCAGCATGCCGGACGTGGACAAGTATTACCCGCCCTCAGCGCGAGAGGAAGGCGTGGAGGGCAAGGTCACCGTTTTGTACACCGTGAGCGAGGACGGCTCAGTGACGGACGCCCAGGTGACCAAGAGCTCCGGAGATGCCCGGCTTGACCAGGCGGCGCTAAGGCTGGTGCGCGCGATGAAGTACAAGCCAGCGGTGCAGGACGGCAAGCCACACCCCGTTAGGTGCCTGCGCTCCATCAGCTTCCAGCTCAACTAGGCGGCTATATGCCCAGCGCCGCCTTCAGAATCAGGATCACGTCTTGCACGTTCACCTTGCCGTCGCCGTTGACGTCCGCGGCTTGGGCCTGCTGGGGGGTGGGCGTGATGATGTTCACGGCGATCCTCAGCGCAATCTGCGCGTCGTTCACCCGGATGGCCCCGTCGCCGTTCACATCGCCCTTCAGGAGGGGCGGGGCGCCGCCCTGTATGTCCAGCTGGCCATCCAGCACGTTGCTGGGCGTCACGTCTTCGCCGGCCTCGCTGCTGAGGATGAGGTCTCGCAGCTCAACGGCGTAGCTGGCCTTATCCGGCACGTCTGGCGGAATCGAGACCTGAACCACCGCAAGCTGGCCAGGGCCATCCACGGCGTGCCCGGTGGCCATCGCCACCATCACAACGCCCGGAGTGCGTGCGTTGACGCCGAAAATGGAATCGGGCGGGAAGATGCCGCCCGGCTTGGTGTTGGCCTCAATGGCGGTGGGCACCGACTTAAGGCCCGTGGGGGATATGGGCGTGAAGCGGAGCGTGAACTGCGCGGCGTTGAAGGGCACCTTCTGCTTGCCCACCCAAACCACAATGTCCGCGGTCTGGCCGGCGGTTCCAACGGCGGGCCCCACAAAGATGGTGTTCACAGGTATGGGCGGCGGGGTGGTCTGCGCGCGCGCAGGCGAGACGACGGCCAGGCTGGCCAACGCAAACGCCAACGCGGTTGCTGCCCAAATCGGCTTTCTCATGGCAGAGGCTGACCTTTCGGAACGGAAGATGGCGTGCAGACGATCGAGCACGACGCCTGCCGATGACACCCACCTATTCGCCAGGGGCCAATACGCTCCTTTCCCGTGGGCAGTGCATCCGCGCACACGCCCTCTTTCACGCGGTGCAAGAGATCGCCCGCGCTTTGGCGAAACAAACACATTGAGCACCGCGGATATCACGGCCCGTTCTGTTCACCGCGACGGTCTTCGTCTGCTGAAAGGGGTATGGTGTGCATATAGCTGGTCTGGTGGCTTTGGGATTGGTGTCTGGCGTCCTCGCTGGTTTGCTAGGCATAGGGGGCGGGGTTATCATAGTGCCCGCGCTGACCGCGTTGTTCGGCGTGGATATCAAGCAGGCGGTGCCAACGTCGCTAGCGGTCATACTCCTCACGGCAATCAGCGGCACCATAGTCAACCTGCGCAACGGCAGCGTGCGCATGGCCGAGGTGGTGCTGATCGCGTTGGGAGCCGTGCTCACCGCCCCAGTCGGCGCCATGCTTACGCAGAAGCTCCCGTCCCTCCACCTGCGTCGCATCTTCGCGGTGTTTCTGATTGTGATGGCGGTGAAGATGCTGTTGGAGCCGCCTAAGCACCCGAAGCCATCAACCAACGAGGCTGGCAGCCACCGCGTTGTGGAACAGGCGCCTAAGCTTTAGCACGCGGTTCCCGCCGAAGAACACGGCGTTTGTCAGCAACACCGCCACAACACCGGTCTCTGGATCGCCAAGCGCGGATGTGCCCGTGAAGCCGGAGTGACTGAAGGCACGCGGGCCAAACAGGTCTGTCCCCAAGTGCATTGCGTTGGGCGGCGTGAACCAGCCGATGGAATGGCCGCCCACATCCGGGCTCAGCCAGTTGGTGGTGGCCAAGCGTGCGCCAGCGGGGCTGAAGCACCTGCGCCCCAGGCACCCTCCCCCGCCCACCAACGCCGTGACGTACGTTGCCACGTCCATCGCGGTGCCGAACAGGCCCGCGTGGCCGCTCACCCCGCCCATGGCCCACGCGTTGCCGTCGTGCACCTGCGCCACCAGCGGGCCGCCCCGCATCGGGCAGTTGGCCGTGGCTGCCACCCTCTCGCTCACCTCTTCCGGGGCGATGGAGACGCCGCCTGTGAACCGCATGGCCTCGCCCTCGGCGCGCCAGAAGCCCGTGGCGTCCATGCCGAGTGGAGCAAAGACAAGCTCTCTGGCCAGCGAATCCAACGCGGCTCCGGACACACGCTCCAACACGTGCGCGGCGATCATGTAGCTGAGGTCGCTGTAGGTGTAGCGCGCGCCCGGCGGGGCCTCCAAGGGGGTTAGGAGGAGCTGCCTCAGCGCCTCCTCGCGGCCGATGCCCTCGCCGTACAGCTTGCGCCATGCCGGCAGGCCAGATGTGTGCGTTAGCAGGTGGGCGAGGGTAACGCCGGACAGGTGCGGAAGGGCCATATCCGGCAGCAAGGCGCACACATCCTCTCGGAGGTGAAGCACGCCCCGCTCCGCCAGGGCCAAAGCGCAGGCGGCGGTGGCCAGCGGCTTGGTGAGGGAAGCGAGGTCGTACAGCGCGTCGGCAGTGGCGCGGGGCGTGCCATTCCCGCCAAGGCAGCCGGCCGCGCCGATGCCAGCGACCCAGCCGTGCCTGGCAACAACCCAGGCCGCGCCCGGGTAGATGCCATCCTCAACGCCGGAGCGAACCAGATCATCCGCGCGGGCCAGGCGATCCGGAGAGAAGCCAAGCTCGGTGGGCTCCGCCATCGGCAGTATCACCTTGGGGCCTCCTGAAACGGGAACGGCGGCACGAACGCGGGCTGGCCGAGGACGGACGCGCTTAGGGCGTTGAGGTAGCCGGAGCTAGCTCCGTTTTGGGTGATGGCATCGTAGCTGAAGAGGGAGAAGCCGTCGGCGCCGAGGTTTCTGGCAGCCTGGATCTTCTCTGCCGTGCTCTCGGGACCGACGAGGTACGCGCCGATGCCGGCCCATATCTGCTTGCCGCAGGAGTGCCTAACGGCAGCGTCTATCCAGCCGGCAAACCGCTCGGTATCCTGATGGTAGGCCATTGGCACCGCCAGGTCCAGAATGCCATCCTTCAGCCAGCCGAACCAATCCTGCGAGAGGCGCTGGTAGGCTGAGCTCTGCTCGAAGCCCTCGTATGCGCCCCAGGCGATGGTGGATGCGGATACGATGAGGTGCGGCTTGACGCGCTTGACGTCCTCGTACACGCTGCGGACGAGGTTGGTGACGTTATCGCGGCGCCACTGGGCCCACCGCTTCGGGAACATGTGCGGGTAGATGAGGCGATCGGGGGATGCATCGAGGGCGCGGCGCTCCTCGGCTTGAAGGGTGGGCTGCACCACGCGGCGGAAGGCGGCGAGGTCGTACTCCGAAAACCCCAGGTCTGGGCTTGGGTAGCGAATGTAGTCGAAGTGAATGCCGTCCACCTCGTATCTGGTGGCAACGTCGAGGAGGACATCGTGCACGAAGCGCCGCGCCTCCGCGTTGCCCGGGTCGATGTACACGCCCTCAATGCTATCCGTGGTGCGGTAGTTCACTTTCCCCTCGCGGTCCGCCAGAAGCCAATCCGGATGAGCGTTGACTACGTGGCGTGGCGATTTGGGGGCGTTCTCGCCCGACCAGCAGTAGAAAACGTTCATCCAAGCGTGCACTTGAATGCCAGCTTCGTGCGCCTCGCGGACGATCTGCGCCAGCGGGTCGAAGCTTTCGGGCTGGCCATCCAGGTACTCGGCGCGGGGCTCAAGGCCCCCGGTGTAGTAGGCGTCTCCGCGTCCGCGCACCTGCACGAAAAGGGCGTTGAAGCCCGCCTGCTTGGCGAGCTGCACGATGCGGCTAACCGCCTGCGGGGACGAGAGGGCGAAACGGACCACCCACATGGCGCGGGCCTCTTTGCGCGGGGGTTGGTCTTCCACGCCGGTGCGGGGGGCGCCTTCGGCCAGTAATGCCAGTCCAGCAATCGTAATGAGAAGGGAGCGCATGTGGAGGTCTCCTTCCGCAGCGTGCCAGGTAAGGAATCCGCGAACGCAGCCACCATCCCAGTTCAACACAGACGAGGGCTGGCCTGCGGCGCGCCTCCGCGGATCCGACGCAGGCGGTTGGGCCAGGCGGCGGGAGCCAGATCGGGGCGCATGCAAGGTAGCAGCGGGGAGCATGGTGTCCGAAGACAGGGGGCAACACACATGGTATAATGTGCCAAGCGTGCTACCTAGGCGCGCGGTAGGAGGGAGGTCCCACTATGTCCGAAGTTAGCCGCAGAGAGCTTCTTCGCACCGCGGCTGGCGTGGCGCTGGCGTCGGGGGTTGCCACAGCCCAAGCCCCCACTGGGGACGCGCTGCGCCCCGTGCCCGTGCGCGTGGGGATGTGCGACTGGAGCCTTGGCAAGACCGGGGATGTTGCCGCGGTTCAGCTCGCCTACCAGTGCGGCCTGGATGGCGTTGAGGCGAGCGTTACCTTCCCAGACAGAACCCGTAGTCTCCGCAACCCAGAGCACCTAAGGGCCTACCGCGACGCGTGCCACAAGTACGGCATTCAGGTGCCTTCGGTTGCCCTCGGCGTGCTCAACAGTGAGCCGCTCAAGTCCGAGCCGAAAACCGCGCTCTGGGTGGCAGACAGCATAGGCATAGCGGAGAAGCTTGGGGCCACGTGCATGCTCATCGCCTTCTTCGGCCGCGGCGAGATAGACATGCAGGACCGCGAGGGCGTAACCCGCATCGTTGAGGTGCTGAGGGAGCTGGCTCCTCGTGCGGCGGACGCCGGAGTGGAGTTGGGCCTGGAGAACACGCTGAGCGCCGAGGACAACCTTCGCATACTGGAGCAGGTGAACCACCCGTCGGTGATGGTGTACTACGACCCGGGCAACTCCGCGCCGCGCGGCCGAGACTGCCCGGCAGAGATACGCGCCCTCAAGGGCAAGGTGTGCCAGGTCCACCTCAAAAACGGCGACCACCTGCTGTCCGAAAAGGGGATTGTGGACTGTCAGCCGTTTGCCGCTGCGCTGAAGGAGACCGGCTACGACGGGTGGTACGTTCTCGAGACGTCCTCTCCCAGCGGGGATCTGGTGGCCGACACGCGCAAGAACGCCGAGTACGTGAGAGCTACGTTCTGAGACACACCGTTACGGGCATGCCCGGCAGCATGAAATTGGCGAGCTGTTACTGGGTTGCTGCCCTCACCTGTCGTCTCCTCTTCCAATGCGCAAGCTCTTGGAGAGGGAAACTGTGCTTCCGGCCAATCTGCGCCAACACGCGTCCACCCAGCGCCCACCTCACCACGGTGGGCAATGGGTGGCGAAGCTAGGGGGAGGGTAACGCGAACAGGCACGCTTGGCTTACCTTGGCGCATGCGGAGGACAAGGGCCAAAGGACGGCGCCGCCCGGAAACGTGTCATCCCCATCCGCAACCCTTTGCCCTTGGCATGCCAGCTTGACGCTCCATCACGCCGGTCCTATAATCCTCCTGTGACCAACGCGTCAGACCCGCCAAGCGCCGCACCTGTTCGCCGCGCGCCATCGGCTACCAGAGCACGCCTCGCGAGACCCCCGGAAGCCATCCTATTCGACCTAGACGGCACCCTGGTGGCCACCAGCCTCAGCTTCGACCGTATGAGGGACGACCTCCTCCGAGTGGTGCGCGCCTACGGTGCCTACGATGCTAGCCTCGCAACGCTGGACATGCTCTCCGTGGTGGAGCAGGTGGCGGCCCGCATGGCATTGCGCGGGCGCGAGCTCGCTTTCAGGTCCGACGCGGAGGACGCAATGGCCTCCCTCGAGGTTGCGGCCGCCCAAGGGGCAACGGAGATCCCGCCAGCGCTTAGCGTGCTGCAGCAGCTGGCGGCGAGCGGCATCAAGATCGGCATTGTGACCCGCAACTGCCGCGCAGCCGCGGAGGAGGAACTGCGCCGCGTGCCCCTGGCCCATCACCTGCTGCTCACTAGAAGCGACGTGAGGCTGACCAAGCCCCATCCGGAGCAGCTCCTAACGGCCCTTCGCCTTCTGAACGCGCGGCCCGCCTACTCTGTGATGGTGGGGGACCATCATATGGATGTGCAGGGCGGCCGCGCCGCGGGCATGCTAACGGTGGGCCTCCTGCGCCCGGGCACCCAGCACACGCGCTTTGAAAGCCACCCGCCAGACCTTTTGGTTCACACCCTGGAGCAGCTTCTGCCTTGGACCTTAGCGTAGCCATCGTCAACTGGAACACGGCGGGCTACCTCCAAAGCTGTCTCAGCAGCCTGCGGGCAGCCGGCTATATCCCGGCGCCAGCCGCCTGCTGCGGACGCGATCGCCCGGAGGCGGCGGCACGGGGGACCGCCATTGGTTCGGCCGCCCTCTCCGTCGAGGTGATCGTGGTGGATAACGCCTCGCCGGACGGCAGCGCCGAGTTGGTGCGAAGCGAGTTCCCAGAGGTCCGCCTCATCGCCAACTCCGAGAACCTCGGCTACGCCAAGGGCAACAACCAGGCCATCCAGGCGTCGTCCGGCAGATACATCCTGTTGCTTAACCCCGATACGGAGGTGCCGCCTGGCGCCTTGGAGCGGCTGGTGGCGTACCTGGATGCTCATCCCGATACCGGCGCCGTTGGGGTACGCCTTCTGAACCCCGACGGCTCTACCCAACGATCGTGCCGCGCCTTCCCGCTCCCGCTGCCCCTCCTGTACGAGGCGCTCGGCTTAGCGGTGCTGTTTCCCAAAAGCAGACGGTTTGCCGCCTACAGGATGGGTTGGTTTTCCCACAACCGCGAGATGGAGGTTGACCAACCCATGGGGTCGGCCTTGGCGCTGCGCCGCCAGGCGATCCAAGACGTGGGGTTGTTGGATGAGCAGTTTCCCCTCTTTTTCAACGAGGTGGACTGGTGCTACAGGGCCAAGCAGCGCGGATGGCGCGTCGCGTTCACGCCGGAGGTGAGCATCGTGCATCACGGCGGTAGAGGCACCTCACAGATAAGGCTGGCCGCCCTGCGCGAGTCGCACAGAAGCTTGGAGAGATTCTACCAGAAGCACCTGCGAGGCAGGATCCCTTGGCCGCTGTACGTGGCGACGCTGGCTGCCAACCGGGTAGGGGCCTTGGTGAGGATCGCATGGTCAAGGGCCAAAGGCGGCAGGTGAGGTGGCGATGGACCTTAGCGTGATCATCCTCAGCTGGAACACGAAAGACGAGCTTGACGCCTGCCTGACCAGCCTTCGCCGCGAGCTGGATGCGGAGCGCGCCGCACCCAACGGCCTCCAGATAGAGGTCATTGTGGTGGACAACGGCTCAGCGGACTGCAGCGCCGAACTGGTTGAGACCCAACACCGGTGGGCCCAGCTGATCCGCCTCGAGCGGAACATCGGGTTCAGCGCGGGCAACAACGCCGGCATACGGGAGGCGCGCGGGCGAGACGTCCTGCTTCTGAACACGGACACCGTCGTCCATCCCGGCGCCCTGCGGGCGTTGGTGGCCTTCGCCGCCCAGCACCCGGAGGCGGGCATCATAGGTCCGCGCCTGCTCAACGCCGACGGCTCCATCCAGTACTCCTGCCGCACCTTTCCCACCCTTGCCAACGGCTTCTTCCGCAATACGTTCCTCGGCCGCCTCTTCCCGCGCAACCGCTTCAACCGCCGCTACCTCCTCACAGATTGGGACCACTCGTCGGCGCGGGCGGTGGACTGGGTCTCCGGCGCCGCCATGTTCATCCGCCGCGAGGTGCTGGACCAGGTTGGCTTGCTGGACGAAGGGTTCTTCATGTACTGCGAGGACGTGGACCTGTGCTACAGGGCGCGCCAGGCGGGCTGGGAGGTGTGGTACTGTCCCGATGCGGTTATCACCCACTTCATCGCCAGGGCCTCCGACAAGAACGCCGCCGCAATGATCGCCCAGCGGCACCTGAGCATGTATCGCTTCTTTCGCAAGCACTATGCTAAGCGGTCGAATCCTTTGGTATGGCCGCTGGTTGTGTGCGGGCTGGCGGCGCGGGTGCTTGTGTTGGTGATCCGAAACCGAGTGGACGTGTGGAGGATGCGCAGGAAGAGATAGCGAGGATGCGCCATACGTGTTAGCGTAGGCTTGGCGGGCGGATGCGGGTTACCAGCCCTCACCCCTGGTCCGCGAGACTGAGGGCAGAGGGTTGCCCCCATCTTTGCCCCTTGTATGATGCTAGAGGTGGTTAGGCTAGGGGGGTGCCCTCACCCTGGCCCGTAGCTGAGGGGCGGAAGTGATTGCCCTCACCCCTTGCCCTCCCCCGCTTGCGAGGGGAGGGGATGTGGGAGGAGTGTGTAAGGCGTGACTACCTTATGTGAGCCCGAGGTGCGCCCTCGCGGGCATCAGGAGCTCACACAGCACCACCGTGCGCCCCTGTCGCCGCGGTGATTGGGAGGATGGCGAAGCCGAGATGAGGCGAGCATGGGCGAAGACGCTTAGCATGTACTGGTGCCCATGTGATGCGGCACAGGTCAGTGCGAGGCGCGGTGGCGGGTGAATTGGCTGGTGGTGGAATGGCGAAGCAGCCTCGTAACCAACGGAGGTCGGAAACGAGCAGTCCGGCGCATGGCTGGCAACCAGAGGCCATCGCTGCGTGGACGTTGGCGGCCGAGATCGTGCTGCTGCCCGTGCTCGGCGGCACCAACCAGCCGGGCCCCGTCGCGCTGCTTCACCTCCTGCTTATCTTCTCCGCTGGGCTGTGGCTGTGGGCGTTGCGCCCCTCCGCGACCAAGGCCGCAACGGCCAAGCCAACTGCGCACGCCACCGGGGCGGACATCCCGCTTCTCCTACTCGTTCTGCTCTCTCTGGCGTCGCTGGGGTGGACCGTTAGCCCGCATGCCACCATGGTTGATGTGCCGCGCAGGGCGGCTATGGCCCTCCTCTTCCTGCTGGCCGCACAGGCGGTGGGCGGCAGTCGCGGCTGGATGATGCTGGTGGCTGGCGTCTCCGCCGCCGCCGTGCAGTGCCTGCTGGCAGGCAGGGAGTATGCCGCCTCGTACGTGATGGGGGCCACCACCTGGCGCGTGTTCGGCACCACCCTGGGGCCCAACGTCTTGGCCACCGTGCTGGTGACCGCGCTTCCCTTTGGCCTGGCCCTGTACGTTGCGGCTAAGCGCCCTTGGCATCTGGTGCTTGGCACGGTGGTTGTTCTGCAGTGCGCGGTGCTGCAGCTTACTGGGTCCAGGGGTGGATGGCTGGCGGCAGTTCTGGCCGCTGCGGCGTGGCTGCTCCTCTGCGCGAAGCACCTTACCAAGCACCAGCTAGCGCGGCTTGCGGTGGTGGCGGCGCTGTGTGTGGTGGCCGTGCCGCTCACGTCGCTGCCCCTGCGCACACGGGTGGTTGGCGCAGGCGCAGAGGCGCAGGCCGGCTCAAACCGATTCCGGGTGCTAACCTGGCTAGGCACCTTGGACCTCATACGGCATCACCCAGTAGTTGGGACTGGCGCCGGAACGTTTGAGGTGGCATACCCTCCGTACGCGAGGGCCGGCTTCACCCGGATGGCCCACAACAGCTACTTGCAGCTGGCCGCGGAGCTTGGCCTGCCCGGTTTGGCGCTGTGGTTGTGGGCCACCCTGGGCGCCTTGATTGCCGGTTACCGGCGCCGCGCGGCCCCGCCCGGCGATCGCCAAGCAGCGCTTCTGTGGGGCGCGGGGGCGGCTGCCGTGATCGGCTCTGCGGCCCACAACGGCGTTGACTACGGCTGGTACGTCGTGGGGCCAGCGGGCCTGTACTGGCTCGCCGCGGCGCTTTCGGCGGGCCAAGCTGCCCCATCGCTCCTCGCCTCGGCATGGCGGCGGTGGGCAGTGGTGGGCCTCGCGCTCCTGTCGGCGGGGGCGCTGCCGCAGGGCCTCGCGGCCGTGTACGCCTCTCGTGCCGACCGCCTACCTCCGCAGGACGCGTACGCGCGCGCCGCCCTCTATCAGCAGGCGCTCAGGTGGGACCCGGGCAATCCATCGTATCGCTTTGAGAGGGCGCTGGCGCTGGTTGCCAGCATGCAGGGCCAACTTGCCATGGATGAGCTGGCCGCCTCCGTGAGGGAGGAGCCCAACCGCGGCATAGTGCGGTACAGATACGCTCAGGCGCTTCAAGCGGCTGGGCGCAACCAAGAGGCTCTGCGCGAGTACCTGCACGCCGCCGAGCTGGACCGCACGGCAACCTCCCCGCTCATCGCCGCCGCCAGACTGTACGAGACGATGCACAACCAATCTGAGGCTCGTAAACTCTACCGGCGCGTGGTTCAGATGGAGCATAGCCCCGTGGCCACCGTAAAGGCCCTTGAGGATTACGGCGACATCAACTACGCCGAGGCGCACCTATCGCTGGCGCGCATGGCGGAGGCATCCGGCAACCGCGCCGCGGCCGCGCGCGAGGCCCAGGCCGGGCTTGCGGCGGCCGCGGATGCGCTTCGCGGCTTCCAGCGCTGGAGATCGGTGCAAAGCGCCGCCGGCCGCTACGACCCCTCGAAGGAGGCCAGGGCTCACGCCATCATCCGGGAGCTGAGCGCCATCCTCGGGAGGCCGCGTCCGGCGGCGCGCAGCGGCAATGGGCAGCCTTAGCTCGCCACCTCGAGCACCACTTTCCCCCGGTTGTGGCCCTTCATGTGCTCCTGCCAGGCTTCTCGCGCTTGGGAGAGCGGGTAAGTCTTGGAGACCACCGATTTGATGACGCCCTTCACCATGAGCTTGGCCAGCTGCTCCAGAAGTGCCGTGGATGGTTGCATTCTGAACAGCACGGCATCCACACCGTGCTTCTGCGCCTCATCTTCGGGCGGCGGACCCACTATCGATACCAAGCGGCCCCCGCGCCTCAGAACGGCGGATGAGCGGCGCTGCACCTCCCCGCCAACGGCGTCCAGCACTAGGTCCACGCCCTTCACCGCCGTATCGAACGGGGTGGTGCGGTAGTCGATCACCCGATCTGCGCCAAGTGAGCGCACGTAATCCGCGTTGTCGGCAGACGCCGTGCCGATCACCGTGGCGCCCTTCCACCGGGCAAGCTGTACGGCAAACGACCCAACGCCCCCGGCCGCGGCGTGGATCAGCACACTCTGCCCCGCTTGTAGCTGCCCGTGATCGAACAGAGCCTGCCACGCCGTTTGGGCGGCTATCGGGATGGATGCGGCCTCAACGTGGGTAACTGCCTCAGGCTTTCTCGCGACGGTGGCGGCCGGGGCAACCGCCAGCTCGGCATAAGCCCCAGATGGGCAATGGCCGAACACGGGCGTGCCATCCGCAAAGCCAGTGGCACCCGGGCCAACACCCACGATCACGCCTGACAGGTCGCTTCCCGGTATCCACGGAAAGGTAAGCGAACCGAGCGCACGGAACGCGCCGGAGGCCACTTTGTAGTCCACCGGATTGATGGACGCAGCGTGCACCCTAACGAGCACCTGGCCGGGGCCGGCCTGCGGGGCGAGCACCTCTTCGTAGCGGAGCTGCTCGGGCCCGCCGTAGTTGCGGATGGTGACGGCTTTCACAAGTAGGCACCTCCTGCAAAGCACAGCGAATCTGGAATAAAGTGCCCCGATCTCCCGCGGGCCAAACGCGGCGTGCGGCGCGGCAGGTGGTAGTGGCGTGGCGGACCACCGCAAGCATGGAGGCAGCACTGGTCACCAATGTGCAAATGGGCTCGGAATTGGCGCGCAGCTTATAGGATTCGGCGGGACGATTGGTGTATAGTAATGGAGAGGACGAAGCACCTATGCGCTTCCGTGGCCGTCGCAGCATTGGCCACACGAGAGATGGGCAGGTTTGTGCGCCTGCCGCAGCCAAGCTTTCTGTTGAGCGACCTCGGCCGTGGAGCCGAGGATGGAGCGGGCCAGGTGGAGCTTATGGAGCCGCTCCTCTTGTAGCAACCTTTGGGCAGAGCCACTAATCATCGCTGCCCATCCGTGTAGCTTGCCGGTGAGATGGCGCCGCTCGGCCAGTTGTCGCGGTCAACCGGCGCAACGGATCACCTGCGGCATGGTGCGGCTGCCGCGGGCTAGGCTCACGGACGGGCGTGAGGACTAAGGAGCGTGAAGGCAGTGAAGAGGCTGTTGATACCCTTGGCCTTGCTCGCCTTGGCGGTATCGCCCGCCTTGGCCCAGCAGGGCGTTCTGAGCGTAGGCAACCTAACGGCGGCCCCAGGTCAGGTGGTTAACGTTGATGTCAACATGGATGCCAACCTGACCGGGGTGGCTGGAGCGCAGTTTGTGCTTGACTTCAGCCAGTCAACCCCACCGAACGCCCCTCCCCTTACGGCCGTCCCGGCGGATCCAACCAACCCGGGCAACAAAGAGGCCGCTATCATTGACAGCCCCCTGTGGCCCAAGCAGACCTTTGGCCTGGCCAGCGCGGTGAACCCCGGCCAGGTGAACGTTGGCATTGTGGGCTCCAAAGGCTTTGGCGGCCCCGGCCCGCTGGTTACCATCCCGCTTCAGGTGCCGGCAAACGTCCCCAGCGGCACTGTGTATCAGCTCCAGCTTAAGGACGTCATCCTGAACAACGAGCAGATACAGTCCATCACCGCCACCATACAGAACGGCACTCTTACCGTCACCACCCCAGGACCGCCGGAGAACGTGCTGTTCATCGGTACCCAGGTGCTGCGCCCAGGAGTGCCTCGCCCGCTGACGTTCGGCATCTCAAACCCCAAGAACGTGGTGGGCGCCGAGTTCGTGATTGAGTACGACCCGAACCTCATCACCTTCGTGCCGAATACGGCCGTGGCCGGGAACGTTTACGCACCCAACACCGCCGTCGTTGATGCCAATCCGGACTTCACGGGCCTCACCCCCAGCAACCCCGCCCATAAGCTGCTGAAAGTGGCGGCCACCGGCACCCAGGCGATTACGGCGGCCGGTTCGCTGGTGTCCGTTCAGGCCCAGCTCGCGGCCAACGTTGCCCCGTGGACCGTCATCCCACTCACCGTGGTGCCCAATTCGCTGCAGTTCCGCGATCCTACCGGCGCAGTGGTGACTGGTAGCGCAAGCGCCACCGCCCAGGTGATCGCCGGCACGGCAACGGCCGGTTGGAGCGTGTGGACCGGCGCCCCCATCAGCGGCTCCGTCTCAACCACCGGCAACGGCATCGTCGCCGTCAACGACGCGGGCAATGTGGTGCTGCTCAACGCCGCCGACGGCACCCCGATGTCTGGCTTCTCGGCGCCGGCCCTCACCGGCACCGTCACCACCCGGCCTATGGTGGCAAACGGCAGCATATACCTCGCCACCGATAAGGGCGTCTCCATCCTTTCCCTAGGTACCGGCGCCTTGGTGGCTAGCACGGCCCTCAGCGCGCCCGCCCAGATCGGCATCGGCAGCTTCCCCGGCGTTGACGGCGCTGCCCTCTACGTGGCCTCGGGCAACAACCTTCAGGTGCTGGCCGAGTCTACCCAGGGCGGCACCACAACCCTGCAGCCAGTGGCCAGCCTAGACCTGGGCGCCGCGAACCTCGGCAGCATTACCACCACACCCGCCATCGCGTTTGACTGGGTGTGGACCGGCACCAGCAACGGCAACGTCCTCGGCATCCTTCCCGGACCCGGCGTGCTCACCCCGCAGGTGAACCTGGCTCCCACCGGCACCCCTGCCCCCGTGGTTGCCCCGCCGTTCATAACGCCGGATGGCCTGGTGTTCGTAGCGGACCAAACCGGCAAGGTTGTTGAGTTCCAAGCCACCGGTCAGCCGGTTGCCAACCCGTTCTACAACGCCGGAGCCGCCATCCTAGCCGCTCCTGTAGCGCTGAACGGCAGCTTCTACGCGGTGGACGCCACCGGGCAGCTCCATATTGTGAGCCTGGCAAATCCCACCCAAGCCACCAAGGTGAAGGTTGCCTCCGCCACCACCCCGCTTCAGTCGCCGTTGGTGTTCGGCAACCGCCTGTACGTTGGAGACGTTGACGGCACGTTCCACGCCGTGGATATCACCAACCCAGCAGCCGGCATCACCACGCTGGCGCTGCAGGACGGCGCCACTTCCTCGCCTGCAGTGGCGTTTGGCCCATCGGGCACGCTGTCCGATGCCGTGGTTGCCGTGGCCACCGCCGATGGAAGCATAGTGGCGCTTCCGCTGCTGTAGCCACCCGCCCGAAAGGGCTCAGACTACCAACCGAAAGGGCGCCTAGCCGGCGCCCTTTCCCTTTCATGGGCATCGATAGGAGCGCTTTGATGTATAAGCTGGCTGCCGTGGACCTGGATGACACGCTGCTCGGGCCAGATGGAACCGTAAGCCCCCGCAACGCCGCCGCGGTGAGGGCATTGTCCGCCTCAGGCGTGATGGTGGTGCTGGCTTCCGGCCGCATGCATCAGGACACGGCCAAGTATTGCCCCACGCTTGGCCTTACTGGACCGGTTATCTCGTACAACGGCGCCATGGTGCGAAGCGCGGACGGCTCCGCCACGTACCATCACGTGCCCGTGCTGGCAGACCTGGCGTCCCAGATCGTCCACTGGGCGCAGGCTAGGGGCTACAGCGTCAACTACTACTTGGACGATACGCTCTACGTCCGACAACGCACGCCGTGGACCGACCTCTACACCAGCCGCACCGGCTCCGTGGCGCACGAGGTGGGAGACCTGACCCAGTTCGACGGCAGGGAGCCCACCAAGCTCATCATCCTGGAATCTCCGGAGGAGACCGATCGGCTGCTCGCCGAGTTCCGCTCCAGGTACGCCAGCTCTCTGTACATCACGAAAACCAAGCCGGAATACCTGGAGTTCATGAACCGAGGCGTATCCAAGGGCAAGGCGTTGGAGGCGCTGAGCGGACGGCTGGGCATCCCCTCAGCCGAGATGGTGGCGTTTGGCGACAGCTACAACGACGTGAGCATGCTCCAGTACGCTGGCGTGGGCGTTGCCATGGGCGACGGGGTTGAGGAGGCGCGCGCCGCCGCGGACTACGTGGCTCCGCCCTGCTTGGAGGATGGCTTTGCTGCGGCGGTGCGACACCTGTTTGGGCTGGATATATAGGCCGCCATCCGGCTGACACACAACGCCGTTGGGCGCCTGCGTCCTCGCCCGTTCCCCGGCAACGGCGCTCCCCATACGCGTTGAGATCAGCCAAGCGTGCCGTTCGCCCCTCCACCTCCCACTGCGGTGACCGTGGAACAGCGCTGCCGCGGAACGCACGATCCCTCGGTAAGCTCTCATAGCCCTCCCGCCGGTCCACCACCCCATCAACGCCCAGATCGGTGAGTTCCGGGCCTCCCTGCTGGAGAACGACAAGAGGCGCCCCACCGCGTTAGGGTGAAGCGCCTCCGCGTTTGCGCGAACGAGCGGCGGTTACTACTCCGCTTCCGGGTTCACGTCATCGATTCCGGTGGTTGTATCGTCAGCTTCGGAGGGTTCGCCGCTCAGGAGCTCACGGATCTCGGGGAACTCCAGGGCCTGGGCGATCTCCTTCTCCTCGCGGGAGACGGGCTCGGCGATGCCGGTGGCGCCCAGTGGCTGCTCGTCTTGCAGGCCACGCAGCGGATCGGCGTGCTCCTCCTCGTCGCCGTCGTGGGCCACGGTGTGCATGGCCTCGATGAACCTAGCCGTTGCATCGTCGCTCTGGCCGTTGCCGGCGAGGAGACTGGCCTTGCGCTGCGCCTCCTGAGCCCGGTAGAACGACAGACCCGTGCCGGCCGGGATGAGCCGTCCGATGATCACGTTCTCTTTGAGGCCAACCAGGTTGTCCTCTTTGCCTCTGATGGCCGCCTCAGCCAGCACCTTGGTGGTTTTCTGGAAGCTGGCGGCGCTGAGGAACGAGTCGGTTGCGAGAGACGCCTCGGTGATGCCCAGCAGCATCGGCTCCGCAGTGGCGGGCGTCCCGGGGGGATCCATCTCAAGCACTTTGCGGTTCTCGTCCTCGAACTCGAAGCGGTCCACAACCTGGCCGGGCAGCAGGTTGGTGCTGCCAGGATCGAGGATCTTGCGCTTACGAAGCATCTGGCGAACGATCACCTCGATGTGCTTGTCGTTGATCTCTTGGGCCTGGCCCTTGTACACCATCTGGATCTCGCGCACCAGGTAGTCTTGCACGCCCCGAATGCCCTGCAGCTCAAGCACCCTCTGCGGGTCCAGCGGGCCTTCGGTCAAGCGATCGCCAGCGTGCACCTCCTGGCCCAGGTTCACAAGGCCGGCGCTTACGTAGCGGCCTTCCTCTTTGCGAGAGCCGCGGTAAGGAACCAGGTAGCTCTTGCGGATCTTCACCTTGGGGATCTCGAGCTCGCGGATGCCGCGCACCACCTTATCGGTGAGCTCCGAGCCCGCCGCGAAGACGACCTTGGGCTCCTTGGTCACCTCGCCGGTGGCCTCGCTGACCTGGCGCTGGCCGATGGTTACGGGCTCTGCAAGGGTTTCGCCAAGGTAATGCTCCAGCTGGCTGGCGTCCACCTCGGTGTGGATGACCACTTCGGGCAGGCCGCGCTTATCCTCGATGGCGGCAACTACGCCGTCGTACTCGGTGATGATGGCCTGGCCCTTGGGACGCCGCGCCTCAACCAGCTCAACAACGCGCAGGAGGCCGCGGACCTGCTCTTCCAGCACCTTCAGCATGGCCTGAACGGCGCGGTTGCGCTCGCGCTCCGCCCCCTCGCCAAGCGAGATCATGCCGCGGCGTGCGTCTTCGTGCAGCTCTTTGAGTGTCTCTTGCTTGCGCCGCTTGACGCCCGCCACGCCGGTGATGGTGGCGCCTGCTATGCCGCCGGTGTGGAAGGTGCGCATCGTTAGCTGCGTGCCCGGCTCTCCGATGGACTGCGCGGCTATGATGCCCACGGCAGTGCCAACCTCTACCGGGCGGTGGCGGCCCATATCGCGGCCGTAGCACTTGGCGCAGATGCCCTTTCGCAGCTCGCAGGTCATTGGCGAGCGGATGCCCACCCTGGTGATTCCGGCCTCTTGTATGGCTGCGGCGGCCTCGTCGCTGATCTCCTCGCCGGCCTCCACAAGGGTTTCGCCGGTGGCGGGGTGCGTGATGGTCTCGAGGGCCGTGCGGCCGCGAATCCGGTCGCGAAGCTCCTCCACTATCTCGCTGCCCTCTCTTATCTCGGAGACGTAGATGCCCTGGAAGGTGCCGCAGTCCTGCTCTCGGACGATGACGTCCTGGGCCACGTCCACCAGGCGGCGGGTGAGGTAACCGGCGTCCGCGGTGCGGAGGGCGGTATCCGCCAGGCCTTTGCGTTGGCCGTGTGTGGACGTGAAGTACTCCAGCACGGTTAGGCCCTCGTGGAAGTTGCTCTTGATCGGCAGGTCCTCGATGAGCTTGCCGAAAGGATCGCTCATCAAGCCGCGCATGCCGGAGAGCTGAGTGATCTGGCGTCTGGAGCCGCGTGCGCCGGAGTTGGTGATCATGTAGACAGGGTTGAACCTGTCGATGTTCTCGAGGATGGCGTCGGCCACCCGCTCGTAGGCGTTGGTCCAGTTCTCAAGCACGCGCTGTTCGCGCTCGCCAGCGGAGATCAGGCCCTGGCGATACTGCATGTTGGCCCGCTCAACGGCCCGCTCCGTGTCGTGGATGATCTGGTCCCGGGCCGCTGGCACATCCAGGTCCGTGATGGAGATGGTGATGCCGCTGCGGGTTACGTACGCAAAGCCCAGGTTCTTGAGGTCGTCCAAGAGCTGCACAACCGCGGACCAGCCGTGCTTTTCGTACCACTTGCTGACCAGGTTGGACATCTCCTTAGAATCGACCACAACGTCCTGGAACTCCTCGGGGTACTTGTTGACGAACTCGGGTGGGATGTCGCCGTCGGAGCGCTCCGGCAGGATCTGGTTAAGGATGAGCCTGCCGATGGTGCTTCTGATGTACTCGCGCTTCTGGCCGTCCTCCGTTTTGCGCACCACGCCGAACTTCACGGGCGCGTGCAGATCAACGAGGCCGCTCTCGTAAGCAAGCAGAGCTTCGCCGGCATCTTTGAAGATGAGGTTGGCGCCTTTGGCGCTTTCGTTGATCTGGGTGAGGTAGTAGCAGCCTAGCACTATATCCTGCTTGGGCGCTACTATAGGCCGTCCGTCCGACGGGGCGAACACGTTGCGGGTGGACAGCATGAGGAGGCGCGCTTCGGCCTGGGCGGTGGCAGACAGCGGAACGTGAACCGCCATCTGGTCGCCGTCGAAGTCCGCGCCGAACGCCACGCACACAAGCGGATGGAGGCGGATGGCTTTGCCCTCAACCAGGATGGGCTCGAAAGCCTGGATGCCAAGCCTGTGGAGGGTTGGCGCGCGGTTGAGGAGGACGGGATGCTCCTTGATGACCTCCTCGAGGGCGTCCCACACCTCCGGCTTCACGCGATCCATCATGCGCTTGGCCGTTTTGATGCTGGTGGTGTAGTTCTTCTCCACCAGGGTTTTCATCACGAACGGCTTGAACAGCTCGAGGGCCATCTCCTTGGGGAGGCCGCACTGGTGCAGCTTGAGGTTTGGCCCCACCACGATGACGGAGCGGCCGGAGTAGTCCACGCGCTTGCCGAGAAGGTTCTTGCGGAAGCGCCCCTCTTTGCCCTTCAGCATGTCGGACAAGCTGCGCAGCGGCCGGTTGTTTGAGCCCACAACGGGCCTAGCGCGGCGGCCGTTGTCGATAAGGGCGTCCACGGCCTCCTGCAACAGGCGCTTTTCGTGGTTGATGATGGATTCCGGCGCACGGATCTCGGTGATCTTCTTCAGGCGGTTGTTTCTGTTGATGATGCGCCGGTACAGGTCGTTCAGGTCAGAGGTGGCGAAGCGGCCTCCATCGAGCTGCACCATGGGGCGCAGTTCGGGTGGAATGACCGTGATCACATCGAGGATCATCCACTCTGGCCTGGACTTGCTCTTGAGGAATGCCTCCACAACTTCCAGGCGCTTGACGGCGCGGGCGCGGCGTGGGCCCTGGGTTTGGGCCACCTCCATGCGGAGCTGGCGAGACAGCTCCTCGAGGTCGATCTCCTGGAGCAGCTCTTTGATTGCGGCGGCGCCGAGGCCGGCGCGAATCATGCCGTGGTAGTTGCGGCCAAGGCGTTGGCCAGCGATCTCGAGGACGCGCTCTATGCCGCGCCACTGGTCCTCCGCGATGAGCTGGCGGCGCTCGATGCTTTGGAGGAGCCTGAGGGCGTCGGATAGCTCGGTGACGCGCTCTTCGGCGTTGCGGCTCTCCTGCTGGCCGAAGTCCAGGGCCGAACCGGCGCTGGCAAGCTCGGCGTCTTCCTCCTCGAGCTCCTCGTCGGCCTCCTCGTCCACTTCGTCGGTGGGGATGATGGGTTCGTCTTCGATCACGGGAGCTGCTGCCTCAACGGCCTCTTCTTCGATGGCGGGCTCTGGCACCACGTCCTCGGCCTCCACCGTTTCCTCCAGCTCCTCCTCAACTTCCTCCAGTGCTTCGTCTTCCACCACGCCCAGCACCGGCTCGTCGATCAGCCCGGGCAGGACATGGGCATCGCCCGCGTGCTCTATCCGGGCGATCTCGCTGCTGATGGCGGCCTCGATGTCTGGCAGCTCCGCCAGGAGGCGCGGCTTATCGACGTGCGTGACGATGTAAGAGCCGAAGTAGATGACCTTCTCAAGTGGCCTTGGTGAGATATCGAGCAGCAGGCTTATGGGGCTGGGCACGCCCTTAAGGTACCAGATATGGCTTACAGGAGCCGCAAGTTCGATGTGGCCCATCCGCTCGCGGCGCACCTTGCTTCTGGTAACCTCAACTCCGCAGCGGTCGCAGGTGATGCCCTTGAACTTCACCTTCTTGTAGCGGCCGCAGTGGCACTCCCAGTCCTTCACGGGGCCGAAGATCCTTTCGCAGAAGAGGCCGTCCCGTTCTGGCTTGAAAGTGCGGTAGTTGATGGTTTCGGGCTTCTTGACCTCACCTGAGGACCAGGAGCGCATCTGTTCCGGCGAGGCCAAGCTTATCCGTATCTTGCTGAAACTGCTGGCTTGAGCCATTCGCTCAGTCTTCCTCCTCGAAGGGCACGGTGTGCCTTCTTCTCAGTCCTCTTCCTGTATCGCCGTTGCCTTCGTCGTCTTGGAGGCGAAGGTCTATCTCGCGGTCCATCTCGTCCTCAACGGTCACCTTAAGGCCCAGGTTCTGGAGCTCTGCCACCAGTATCTTGAACGATTCCGGCACGCCGGGTTCCTGAATCTGGTCTCCTTTGACGATGGACTCGTAGGTTTTCACGCGGCCCACCACGTCGTCGGACTTGATGGTGAGGATCTCTTGCAGGGTGTAGGCGGCGCCGTACGCCTCCAGCGCCCACACCTCCATCTCGCCGAACCGCTGCCCGCCGAACTGGGCCTTACCGCCCAACGGCTGCTGCGTAACCAGCGCGTAAGGACCGGTTGAGCGAGCGTGCATCTTGTCTTCAACGAGGTGAAGCAGCTTCATCATGTAGATGTGCCCCACCGTTACCGGCTGGTTGAACGGCTCGCCGGTGTGCCCGTTGATGAGCCTGCACTTGCCGGTCTTCTCGTCCAGGCCAACTCGGCGCCACACGTTCTCCTTCACGCGGTCCACGATCTCCTGTGTAGTTGCCTCTTTGTACTTGGGCTGGCCAATCGGCCTTGGCACGAGGTGAACAACGCCGGTGCCGTTCCTCTGGACGATCGGGCTTTCGGTGTCTGGCGGCTCAACACCTATGCCCAGCCGCTCTGCCAGGGCCTGCTTCTCCTCGCGGGCCATGGCGCTAATCCTGGCCCTCAGCACAGCCAAGAGCCACTCGACGGATTCGCCCTCCGGCGCGCCGTCCACCGGCCACAACGAGTCTCCGGTCTCCGCGTCCACCAACTGCTCATCCAGAGGCGGCAGCTCGATGCCAAGCTCTTGCGTCATATACTCCTTCAGGCGGTTGGTGCGGAAGTGCTTGGCAAGCTTGTCCAGCTCGGTAAGGACCTGCGGCTCTTTGGACCCGTGGAAGATGGGCTCCACAAAGGTGATGTCGAGGGCGCGTCCCACCATGCCGAGGTGCGTTTCCAAGATCTGCCCGATGTTCATTCGGGAGGGCACGCCCAAGGGGTTCAGGATGATATCCACTGGGGTGCCGTCTGGCATGAACGGCATGTCTTCCTCGGGCAAGATGCGGCTTATAACCCCTTTGTTGCCGTGGCGGCCGGCCATCTTGTCGCCCTCCATGATGTGGCGCTTCTGGGCGACGTACACGCGCACAAGCTGGTTCACGCCGGCGGGAAGCTCATCGCCTGGCTCTCGGATCAGCTCTCCGCCGCACCTATCGCACGAGGGCTTGTCGGGCTTCTTGCTGAAGTCGAAGACGGTCTTGCAATGGGAGCAGCTGTACTTGAACCTACTGAAGACCTTTACGTCAACCACCTTGCCCTTGCCGCCGTGCGGAACGCGCAGTGAGACGTCGCTGGCCTCCTCCGCCTTCTTGCCGAAGATGGCGATGATGAGGCGCTCCTCGGCACTTTGCTCGCCCTGGCTCTTTGGCGCGATCTTGCCCACCAGGATGTCCTCGGCCTGAACCTCCGCGCCGATGCGGATGATGCCGTTCTCATCCAGGTCCTTCAGAGCGTCCTCACCTACGTTGGGGATATCCCTGGTGATCTCCTCGGGCCCAAGCTTGGTGTCTCGGGCTTCCACCTCGTAGCGCTCGATGTGGATGGAGGTGAACACGTCGTCCTTCACGATGCGGCGAGAGAGGATGATTGCGTCCTCGTAGTTGTAGCCCTCCCAGCCCATGAAGGCGGCCAGCACGTTCTGGCCCAGGGCTAGCTGGCCGTTTTGGGTGCATGGCCCGTCCGCAATCACGTCTCCGGCGCGCACCCGCTGCCCTTTGCGCACGATGGGCTTTTGGGTGATGCAGGTGTTTTGGTTGGAGCGCAGCAGGTTAACCAGGTTGTACACGTCGGTCTCGCCGTCTCGGGTGCGGATGGTGATCCGCTCGGCGGTGACGTTTTCCACGCGGCCGTCGCGGAAGGCGGTGACCACGGCGCCGGAGTCCCTTGCTATCTTGCCTTCGATGCCGGTCTTCACTATGGGCGCTTCGGCGCGGATAAGCGGCACGGCCTGGCGCTGCATGTTCGAGCCCATTAGCGCGCGGTTGGCGTCGTCGTTCTCCAGGAACGGGATGAGCGCGGCCGCTGGCGAGAAGATCTGCATGGCCGAGCGGTCCATGTACTGTATCTCCTCGCGGGGGACCTCCGGGAACTTGCTTGCCTGGCGGACCTGCACCCTTTCTGGGATGATCATGCCGTCTGGGCCAACCGGCGTGCCGATGGGCGCGATGGCGGCGCGCTCCTCCTCGTCGGCGGTGATGTACACGGTCTCGTTGAGCACGCGGCCGTTAACCACCTTGCGATACGGGGCAAGCAGAAAGCCGTACTCATCGATCTTGGTGAAGATGGCCATGGAGCCGATGAGGCCGATGTTTGGCCCTTCTGGCGTCTCTATGGGGCAGATTCTGCCGTAGTGAGAGTGGTGAACGTCTCGCACCTCCAGCTTGGCGCTCTGCCTGGAGAGGCCGCCGGGACCCAACGCAGACAGCCTGCGCTTATGGGTGAGCTCGGCCAGTGGGTTGTGCTGGTCCATGAACTGACACAGCTGGCTGGAACCGAAGAAGCTTTTGATGCTGGCGGAGATGGGCTTGATGGAAAGCACCACCTGCGGGCTGGCATTCTCCGGGTCCATGCTGGTCATGCGCTCTTTGGCCACCTTCTCCATGCGGAGGAAGCCCATTCTGAGCTGGTTTTGGAGCAGCTCGCCCATAGAGCGGACGCGTTTGTTCTCGAGGTGGTCGATGTCGTCCGTGTTGCCCTCACCCTCGCTCAGGCGGATGATGTACTTGACGACGTTGATGAGGTCTTCTCGGGTTAGCGACCGAACGTGGGCGGGAACGTCCTGCTCCAGCTTCTTGTTGAGTTTGTGGCGGCCAACCTTAGCCAGGTCGTAGCGGCGCAGGTCATAGTAGAGGGTACGGAGCATCTGGCGCGCGCTCTCGAGGGTAGCTGGGTCGCCGGGGCGGACCTTGCGATAGATGTCCAACAGGGCGTCGTGCTCCCCGTGGGTTGGGTCCAGCTCCATGGTGGCTTCGATGTATCTGTTGGGCTCCACCACCTCAAGGGACTCCAGGGCGAGGGCCTCCATACGGCGGGCGTGCTCTTTGTCTATCTGCTGATAGGCAGGCACCAGCACCTTGCCGTTTCTGTCGAGGACATCGCGCGCGGGGCGACGCCCGAAGAGGTCCTCTCGCTTCAACGGGAGGCGCTCGCCGGTGTTCTCGTCTAGGTGCTCGAGGATCTGGGTTTTGCAGAACAGCTGGAGGATCTCCCTGTCGGTTGTGCAGGCGACGACGGCGGCCACCATCTCCGGCAAGGCGCCCGGCACGTCGAGGCGGGGCGCTATCTTCTCGTCGAACAGCTCTTGGGTGATGAGCACGCCGCCGCTCTTGGGGGCGTCTATCAGCACCTCACCGGTGTTGAGGTCCACCAATGGCAGCGGGCGGCGAAGCTCCTTGAGGCCTTTGCCGCCGGGATCCGGCTTGAGCTCGGCGGGGCTGACCATGTGGACGGGGCAGGCATCGTCCGAGAAGTTGAGGGCCCTCAGCAAGGTGGTGATGGGGAACTTCTTGGTTTGGCCAATGCGGACGGTGATGGCGTCGTTGGCCTCGGTTTCTATCTCGGTCCACGCGCCCTCGCTGGGAATAACGCGAACTTGGTACAGTATTCGGCCGGAAAGGTCTATCGCATCGTCGAAGTAGACACCAGGTGAGCGAGCGAGCTGGCTTACGACCACTCGCTCGACGCCGTTGATAATGAAGGTGCCCCGCTCGGTCATAAGCGGTAAGGCGCCGAGGTAGACTTCGGATTCCAGCACCTCGCGGCCGGTGCTTCTGAGGCGAACGAGCACCTTGATGGGGGCCTCGTAGGTCATCTCTCGCTGGTGGCACTCTTCCTGGCTGTATTTGGGCTCCTCAAGGTGGTAGTCCACCAGCTCCATGGAGAGGTTGCCGGTGAAGTCTTCGATGGGCGAGAAGTTGCTGAATAGCTCACGGATGCCCTCCTCCAGAAACCATTTGAAGGAGTTCATCTGGATTTCAATGAGGTTGGGGATATCCTCTACATCCGCCCTCACTTTGGCTGGGGCGATATCGCGGATGCCCTGCTCCAGCGTCATAAGGTGTAGACCTCCTCTGGCGTGAGACGAGGCAGCGGAAGGCACGGGCGACGGCGCAGGCACTGGCAGCGCAACTGGGCAGTGCCTGGGCGACCCCGCGAACGTCACACGCAGGAATTCTTATTATAGGGCATTTGCGTTTCTTGGTCAACCACCCTAAGGGCCCTGCTCTGGGGCGCCGCACGTGGCGGCTGAGCGCTGGCAGCCGCACAACCCCTGCGCCGAGCGGCGGGTATGGTTAGGACACATGGGAAACGCAACACAGCAAACAGTTTTGGAGACGAGGATGGTGGGCCCAATAGTCAAGCATCTGCGGCTTGAGCAGTTCGCTCCCGCAGGTGGTTCAAACGCGGAAAACAGCGCAGGGCGTTGGCGTCGGTGGCGTCCTGCGCCTCTTCTGGAGAGATGCCGAAGAGATCGGCCAGCTTCTGGGCGGTCACGGCCACGTGAAGCGGCTCACATCTGTGGCCTCTGAACGGATGCGGGGCCATATACGGGCAGTCGGTCTCCAAAAGCAAACGGTTCAGGGGCACACTAGAGATGGCCTGGCGCACGGAGTGGGCTTTGGGAAACGTGATCACGCCGGCAACTCCCACGTGTAACCCCGCGGCCATAACGCGGGCGGCTTCGTCTGGGCCGCCGGTGAAGCAATGGACAACTCCGCCTATATCGGCGGCATCCTCGGCGGCAAGCACGGCGAACAGATCATCGAACGCATCTCTGCAGTGGATGATGAGCGGCAGGTGAAGCTTCTTTGCGAGCTGGATGTGGAAGGCAAACGACGTCCGCTGAACATCTCTCGGCGAGTGATCGTAATGGTAGTCCAAGCCGGTCTCGCCGATGGCGACTACCACCGGGCTGGCTGCCATCCGCTCTAGATCGGCCCGGGCCGCTAAGTCCAGCGTAAGGGCGCTATGGGGCTGAACGCCCACGGCGGCGGCGTCGCCATATTCCGCAGCTATGGAGATGGCTTGGCGGCTGGAGGGCAGATCGTAACCGGCCACTAGCACGGTATCGACCCCCGCCCGACGTGCGCGAGCGCGGACCTCGGCGAGATCCGCGCTGAATCGAGGATCGTTAAGGTGAGCGTGAGTGTCTATCACAAGCTACGTTGGCCAGTGGCCTCCCGCGGGACGACGCTTCTACGGAATTGGCGGTTTCGTTTCCTCCCTTAGGGCCTCAAGGTGGAACAGCATACTTTCGGCGACCTCGGCAGCTGGGGCGCTGTAGGAGCCGTTACGAATCTGCTCTCGCAGCTCTGCCACGAGTTCCTCGCGCACGCCGCTAACCGCGGCCTTCACCTTTGCCAGCAGATCGGGCTCCACGCTGTGCGCGGGCTTTCGCCGATCCACTATCCCAGTCCTTCCGGTGCTGCTTCTGCTCATCTAGGCTTTCCCTGATCCCGCCCCAAGCCAGAGGCAAGCCCTGCAGGGGTGTTCCACCTGCGCTTCTCCCGCCACGGGTCCTAACAGCAAGCAAGGAGTACAGCGCTTGGAACTGCGCCTGGCGTACTTGTGTCTAGCGCATTATCGGAAGAACCAACTGCGTTCTTTACGGGTGTAGGGTGCACCTCACCGAACTTTGGCCCCGGGAGGCACTTCCCTCTCCGTGGTTACGAGTATTGGAGCTCCATCCAAGTCTGCGGCCAGCACCATCCCTTGCGAGACGACCCCGCGGATCGTTGCCGGCGCCAGGTTCGCGACGAGCACCACGGTTTTGCCAACCAGCTCTTCTGGCGAGTACTGCTCCGCAATGCCGGCGACCACGGTGCGGGTTTCCTCGCCTCCCAGGCTAATGGTTAGCTTCAGCAGCTTCTTGGCTCCCGGCACCGGCTCCGCCGCTTGCACTCGCGCGGTGCGGAACTCCAGCTTCTGGAACTCATCGATTGTGACGGTGCTCATCTGCACCTCGTTTTCATCTTTTTCCCCAGCCTCCTTACGCCCCAAACCGAGAAGTGCTTTCTTGCCCTCGATTCGGGGGAAGATCGGATTGCCAGGCGCCAACTTGGTGCCGGAGCGCAGGCCTCCCCACCTCACCGCCTCGCTCCACGGGCGGGAGTTTGGTGGCTCTTGCAGGCCCAGCTGCCGCGCCATCTCCAGGGATACGTGCGGCATGAACGGCCACAGCTGCACGGCGGCTATCCTGGTGGTTTCCAGGGCGGCGTATATGGCCGCGCCGGCCTCCTCCACCCGGCCCTCTTTGTGCAACCTCCACGGCGCCTGGTCGTTGAAGTAGCGGTTGGCGGCGGCCAGCATGGACCAGATGGCCTGAAGTGCGGAGCTGTAGGCCAGGTCTTCAAGCGCGGCGGCCGCGACACGGGATGTCTCCTCGGCAACGGTGGCTAGCGGGCATTCTGCGCCCGGCTCAGGAACCGCGCCGCCGAAGTACCGCTGCGCCAACGCCAGCGCCCGGTTGAGCAGGTTGCCGAGGTCGTTCGCCAGGTCTGAGTTGAACCGCGTGACCAGCCCGGCGGACGAGAAGTCGCCGTCTAGGCCGAACGGCACCTCTCGCAACAGGTAGTACCTGAGGGCATCCAGGGCCACGTCGATCTGGCAGCCAGAGGCGGATGAGAGCGCCTGGGCAACCTCCATGGGGGCGTAGGCGTTGCCGGTAGATTTGGACATCTTCTGGCCGTCGGCGGTCCAAAACCCGTGGCCGACTATGCGCTTGGGCAGCTCCAGGCCGGCAGACATGAGCATGCAGGGCCACAGCGTGGAGTGAAAGCGCACGAAGATGTCTTTGGCCATGAAGTGGATGTCGGCCGGCCACAGCCTGTGGAACAGCTCGCCTTCGTCGGGCCAGCCGGTGGCGCTTACGTAGTTGATGAGGGCGTCAAACCAGACGTAGATGGTTTGGGACGGGTCGTCTGGCACGGGAATGCCCCAATCGGTTGCGGAGCGGCTTATGCAGGCGTCTCTGAGGCCCTGCTTGATGAACGAGACCACCTCATTGCGCCTGAACTCCGGTTGGAGGAAGTTCGGGTGCTCTTCTATATGCCTAAGCAGGCGGTCTTGGTAGGCGGAGAGGCGGAAGAAGTAGGTCTCCTCTTCCGCTCTGCGGACGGGGCGGCGGCACTCTGGGTTTGGGCAGAGGCCGTCGGGCACTTCGGACTCGAGCCAATAGGTCTCGCAGCGGACGCAGTACCACCCTTCGTAGATGCCTTTGTAGATGTCGCCGTTCTGCTTAAGGCGGCGCCAGAACTCCTGCACGCATCGGATATGTCTTTCCTCGGTGGTGCGGATGAAGTCGTCGTACTCTATGTGAAGCTGGCTCCAGGCCTCTTTGAACTGGCCGACGATCTCGTTGACGAACTGAATGGGGGTTTTGCCCTGCTCTTGGGCGGCCTCCACGATCTTTGTGCCGTTCTCGTCGGTGCCGGTGAGGAAGTACGCGGGGCGTCCCTGAAGGCGCACGAAGCGGGTGGTGACGTCGGCTGCGATGGTGGTGTACGCGGAGCCGATGTGTGGCTGGGCGTTGACGTAATATATGGGGGTGGTTACGTAGAAAGCTTTGGTAGTCATCAGTGGCAAGAGCCGCAATGGCCTCCGGAGCAGCCGGAACAGCGGGACGATGAGCTGGTTGTTCTAGTGCCGTCGGAGGATGTTGAGCTTGAGAAGAAGGTTGAGAATAGGCGGGAAACGTCGTTGGTGGCGCACTTAGGGCAGGTTACGCTGCCGACGTTGGTGCTGCTGCACAGGGTCTCGAACTTCTGGTCACAGCCGTTGCAGCGGAACTCGTAGATAGGCATATGTCCCTCCCGTGTGGGTGGCGGCGTCGGCTAGCCGTCCTCGTCGCAGCAAGCATCGTCTTGCACAAGGTCGTCTTTGGACGGACCGCCTTGGGCATCCTCCGACCGGTCGGCTTGGCATGCGTACATATCGTATTCGAAGCGGAGGCAGCACATAAGCTTGCCGCACACGCCCGAGAACTTAGTTGGGTTAAGGAAGAGGCTTTGCTCTTTGGCCATCTTCATCGCCACCGGCTCGAAGGTGGAGAGGAAGCGAACGCAACAGAACTGCTGGCCGCACGAGCCGAGGCCGTCGTACAGGCGGGCGGCGTCTCTGGCTCCGATTTGGTGAAACTGGATTCTGGTGCGAAGGGCGGCCGCCACATCTTTCACCAGCTCGCGGAAGTCCACCCTCCCATCTGCTGTGAAGTAGAAGGTGACCTTGCTGCCATCGAAGGCGTAGGCGACGTCCACCAGCTTCATGCCCAGGCCGCGGGCGTTGATGCGCTCCTGGCAGATTGCGCGGGCCTCCTCCTCTCGCACGGCGTTTTCGGCCAGCCGTTGGCGATCTTCGTCATCGGCAAGCCTAAGCAGGCGTTTCAGGGGTGCCACCAACTCCTCTTCTGGCAGCTGCCTGGCAGACACGATCACCTGGCCGATCTCGGGCCCCCGCGACGTCTCGGCGACCACCATGTCCCCGCGGCGGACCTTGAGGTCGCCGGGGTCGAAGTAGTACACCTTTGGGCCGCTTTTGAAGCGAACGCCCACGGCGAGAGCCATATCACCTCCAGGATGGCCGATTCGGCGGAGCGGACTGGAATCTGGTAGCGCAGACGCCTGCAACGCTCCAGATCGAGCCGCCGCAGGCGCCTAACGGGCTACATTCGTACTCATCTTACCACAAAGGCGCACGGCGAGCAATCGGGCTTGGCAAGCCGGCACTGGTGCGAGTAGGGTGCTTGCTCCACCGATTGCGACCTTGCGCCGGCCCATCGCCGTCGGCCTCTGAGCATCCGACGAGCCAAGCTGGCTGGCTTGCCCACGACGCAAGCTTGGGGAGAGGGGGGCCTCCCGCGTCCCTAGGGCTTACACGATGCAACCACACCTCACACGCTCCTCCCACCACCCCTCTCCCCGCAAGTGGGAGATGGGTGGCGGAGCCGGGGTGAGGGCAAGCGCCTCGACATGCTCCGCCCACGCCCCCGCGTGCGCCCAGGTTCCTGACGCCAACCACCAGGAGCGGCCTACAGCGGCGACAAACCTAGAAGCGGCTGGTCGAACCGTTGCGATGGGCGACGGAGACGACTCAACCACCTGGTTGGGGCGACCGTGCTGTTCGTTTGGCTCCACAGCAGATGGGGAACCCAACCAGCGCTTGCTCACAAAAGGAGAAGTGCAGAATGAGCAACTCAGGCTATCGCCGCGGCCCAGTTTGGTTGATGGCTGCGGCAGCGCTGCTTGTCGTGACGGCATCCGCAGCCCTGGCGGTGGGCACTGTGTCTGGCACGGTCACTGCCACGGGTGGGCCGGCAACCGGCCTAAGCGTACAGCTTATCGGATCGGACGGCAAGATGGCCAGCAACGCCATCGTTGCTGCAGACGGCACGTACAGCATCACGGCGTCCGCGGGCACCTACACCGCGCAAGTGGTTGGCACCCTTTTGGACAGCCCAGACGCGGACGCGTCCAAGAGTGTTACCCTTCAGGACGGCCAAACCGCAACCCTGAGCTTCGCCGTCAAAGTGCTTCCCACTCTGAGCCTCAATACCGCCGACCTTCCAGCTGGTGCACCCAAATGGAAGCTCGGCACCGAGCTGGACCCAGCCGACACATCCGCGGCAAGCCCCACCTTCGACGACTCCGCGTGGATTGACGTGGACGTCCCTGGCAACATCCAGGGCCAGATGCCGCAGTACAGCTACTACGCCTACCGCATCAAGTTCGATGTGCCGGACGACTGGGTCGGCAAAAGCCTCATCATGGATAGGCTGGACGTGGACGACGGCGACACCGGCGTGTACCTGAATGGCACTAACGTGGGCCCCGCCGTTGAGCCGATCGGTGGCAACCCAACCCCGTGGAGCCAGCCCCACACCTACCTGTTGCCGGGCTCCATTGTGAAGAAGACCAACGTGCTCGCCATCTTCGCCTACCAGGGGTACGGCGGCGCTGGCATGACCGCCAACGGTCCCAGGCTGTATCCCGCTTGGGCCACCAAGGGCATCATCACCGGCAAGGTGACGGACCTAGCCGGCAATCCAGCCTATGCCAACCTCATCATCCTAGACTCAAGCGGCGCTCAGCTGGGTGCCACCATCTCCTCAGGTCCCTCCGCCGGTAAGTACATCTTTGCCGGCTACAAGCCAGGCACCTATACCGTGAAGGTGGTGGGCAACCTGGTGGATAGCCCTGAAGCCGACACCACCAAGCCCGTCACCGTTACCGCGGGCGCCGTCACAACCCAAGACTTCGCGGTTACCGTGCTCCCCACCATGAGCCTGGCCAGCGCGAGCCTTCCATCGGGAGCGCCCGGATGGAAGCTTGGCACGGACCTGACCCCCGGCGACTTCAGCGCGGCCTCGCCCACGTTCGACGATTCCGCCTTTCTTGATGTCACCGTGCCCGGCAACGCGGACGACGTCGCCCAGAACAGCGACTTCGTGTATCGCCTCAAGTTCGATGTGCCGGACGCCTGGGTGGGCAAGAACCTCATCCTGGACAACTTCAGCATCGATGACGGCGACACCGGCGTCTTCTTCAACGGCACCCCGCTTGGCGCCTACGCCGAGCCAACCGGCGGCCCAGCCTCCCCGTGGGGCATCATCCGCACGTATGCCATTCCCGGGTCCGCCGTCAAGAAGACCAACGTCCTCGCCATCTTCGCTCACCAGGGAGGCGGCGGCGTGGGCATGACCGGCAACGCGCCAAGGCTGTACCCAATGTGGACCACCAAGGGGACCGTGGTGGGCACGATCGTTGGTGCAGACGGAAAGCCCATCTTCGGCAGCGTCTCGTTGCTGGATTCCACCGGCAAACTGGCCGCGTCTGCCACGTCGTCCGGCCCGATGTACGGCCAGTACATCATGGCTGGCCTCACCCCCGGCGCCTACAAGTTCGATCAGTGGGCGCTCACGTACGCGGGTGCGCCAAGCGTGGTGAACGTGGAAGCCGGCAAGATCCTAACCCTCTCCCCAGTTACCCCAACCGTGCCGCCTTTCTTCGAGGATAGCGTGAAGCGCCCCATGGACGACGACTTCAGCGGCACAACCCTCGATCCCAAGTGGCAGGTGGCCGATGTGGGCGATGCTACCGGTGGCGATCAGTACCTCGCCGATGGCTTGCTCAACGTCACCGCCGGCGGCCACGATATCTGGGATCAGAACGACGGCTTCCATTACATCTACCAGACCATCAGCGGAGACTTCACCGCCACGCTGCAGGTGGTGGCCATCCCGGATAACCGCGACTGGGAGCTCGGCGGCCTTATGATCCGCAAGGACCTGGATCAGCAGAGCCCACACGCCTTCATCCAGGTCTCCCCAAGGCACGATATCCAGGACAAGCTGCGCCCAACCCGCGGCTCCTTCAGCAACGACAACCCAGAGCCCATCGCGAGTACCGGCAACAGCATCCTTCCCAACGCTTGGCTTAAGCTGAAGCGACAGGGCACCCGAGTGGCCTATTACTGGACCACCGATCCAACCGGCTCCGACGTCCACTTCGGCTCCGTGCGTGACGTGCCCGGTCTCGCAGGCGACCCGGTGCTGGTGGGCATTGCCGCCACCTCGCACAGCGCCACCGACATAGACGATGGCTTCAAGTTCGACAACTTCCGGGTCATTCCAGCAGCGCCTCCGGTTACCGTGGTGAAGGGCGACCTGAACGGCAACGGCAAGGTGGACATCGCCGATGCCACCCTAGCTCTGCAGATTGCCGTTGGCCTGCGCCAGCCCTCCGCCGACCAGCTGAAGGCCGGAGACCTGAACGGCGACGGCAGGGTGGCCATCAACGAGGTCACGCTTATCCTCAAGGCTGCCGTGGGGCTAGGCTCGCTGTAGCCCCCAGCCCATCCAACGCGTAGATCAGCAAGCGGGAGCCCTCGCTAGGCCAACCAGCGGAGGCTCCCGCCATCTGCTTCATGCATCCCAAGCCGCACCCTTTGGGGCGGCAGCGCACGGAATCACGCTGACACAAGCTGGTACTCTCCGTTGCCAAACACGGTGCCCTTCCCAACCCCCACGTACGTGCCGGCCACCAGCAGCGGCATCAACGGCGCTAGGTTCCCTTGGTACGTAACTTCGCCCACAAACCCATCCATCGGTATCTCGCGGCCCTGCCTCGCCGACCGGCGACTGCGCTGCTCCCACCATATGTTGCATTCCTCTTGCTGCACGCCCCGCGCCGCGTCTATCAGCCGCTGGCACGAAGCTGGGTCCGGAGACGCGCCGCAGTGGCACAGAACCATCGGGAAGAGCCGATGGATGAACACTGCCACAAGCCCGTGAAACTCGAGCGCCGGCGCCAAGCGTCCCCCGAGCTTCACCCGCATGGGCGACGTGAAGCGGACCCTAACAGCCTCCCATTGCATCCCGGCCGCCTCCGGCGCCATCTCCTCACCTGTGAGGATGGGCGGTGCGCTTTCGATTACACACTGTCCATCGCCGTAGATCGGCATTGGCTCGCCCTCATGGTTGATGGCCCACACGCTTCCCAGCCTGAACTCCCCCTGCTGGGGCCAAGGCCCATGTGGCCCAGCCGCTCTATGGCAACCAGAAAGTGCGGCAGAAAAGCAACGCCAGCACCGAACATGGAGAGCCCCAACCGGATGACGTTGCCGGGCCGAACCTGATACCCGCCTTTTGGAGGGGCCAACACGAAAGGCCTGGGGGCTTCGCGGTACCGCTCGGGGGCGCCCTCTGGGGCAAGCGGCTCAAACACCTGGCTGTACGGGCAGCCCTGCCTCATCGCGCAGGGAGGGCAGTCTGGTTTGCCGTGCTGGCAGACCACGCTGACAAAGGCCGACCCAAACCCTCCGCGGAAGGTGTTCCCGGCAAACCCGGGGGAGATACAAAGGGTCCAGCACCTCCAGCCCCAGCTGCAGGCGCACGGTGCTGAGAGGGCGCACCAACGACAATGCGTCTTCCAACAGCTCGGTGTTTTGACCACTCACGGGGCTATCCACACAGCGGCCGGCTACAGAGGCGCTGCGGTCTGGGACCCGGCCAACGGCAGCTCGAAGAGGGCGGAGGCGCGGGGAGAGACCGAACTGCCATCCAGCGGATACAGGCTCCACACCGCGCCTGCTGCCTCATCCCGGAGGTGATGACCGCCGCCCGCTTGCTCGTCAGCAACCTCGTACAGGTTGGCCACCCCAACCCCCGGTAGTGTACCGTAAAGTGTGTAAAAACGGTGGGGGTGCTTGCCCTAGCCGGCGAAGGAGTGTTTGTTGAGCAGATTCCCAACGAGGAAAGGAAGCACCCATGCTCAGAGGAACGATTCTGTCCGGGCCGCTAGCTGGCCTGCTTGAGGGCGCAGGAGTTGAGGCAGGCGATGAGCTGATGGACATGGTGCGCAAGCACATGAAGGTGCTGATAGAGGAGGCACTGGATGCGGAGCTGACGAGCTACCTGGGCTGCAGCAGATACAACAGGAGCTCCGACCGGAAAGACTGGCGCAACGGCTACTACACGAGGGACTTCGCGACGGGGATGGGGGTGATAAAGGCGATCAGGGTGCCCCGGTCACGGAGGAAAGGGTTTGAGA